>Ga0256826_1001851_pt1 | contig 13118 bp, 16 predicted proteins | sample CV79metaG_FD_185975 | JGI IMG/M metagenome (GOLD analysis project Ga0256826, IMG submission 185975) | Hydrothermal vent microbial communities from East Pacific Rise, Pacific Ocean - CV79 | ecosystem: Environmental > Aquatic > Marine > Hydrothermal vents | place: Pacific Ocean: East Pacific Rise...
GTCATGCCATCACTTGCCCAACCTGTATACTCTTTGAAGCTTCGCTGTTTATGTTTAAAACGATAATAGAAATGTCTATCAGGCTTACGCCGATATTTTTGCACACTACTCTCATCATAATAGATTCATAATAAACCACTCTTCTTTACATTTATACCTTTCTTTGCCATTTTTATCCTTTGTTGGGTTAGACACCCTTATTTTTTGACTAGACAACCTTTGACTAAGCTGGTTACCGTAAGTTACCTTAAGTTACTTAAGAAAAGACAAAAGCGTCCGCTATTAGGCTAGATAATTGAATTTAGTTATTGAAAAGTACGGTGGATGATTTAAAAGAAAATGGTGATCACGATTGGACTTGAACCAACGACTTCTTCCATGTCAAGGAAGTACTCTACCACTGAGTTACGCGATCTTATTTATGAAGAGTGGAATTATATTTTTTATTGACTTAAATAGAGGTTATCTATTTGCTTGATGTGAATATTTTTTAAAAAAAGAGAAAAACTTTGCTATTTGGTTGTGAGATATATGTTTTTTAATCTCTTTTAAATTCTTTTTTGCAGAAATTAAAACGATGTCTGAGGAGTCAAAGATTAATAATCTTATTTGAATAGCCGTATTTAAACATTCATACGCTTTTTCATATTCAAAAAGATGATAGTAACAAATAGCTAAATTATTGTAGGATGTTGCCGTATCGGGATGACTCATTTTTAGTAATTTTTTTCGTATTTTTACAGCTTTTTGAAATAAAGGTAATGCCAATTCATACTCTTCTGCTGTTGCATAAAAATATGCCAGCTCTTGATAGGAAGTTGCTGTTTGCGTATTTTCCTCTCCTAATTGTTTAATTCTGCTCTCTAATGCTTTTTTATATAAACTCTGTGCTTTTTCAAGATTGTTGTCTTCAAAGTGAACGTTTGCCATTTTTCTATATATATTGGCTATTTGAGGATGGTTTAAATCAAAAAGTTTTTCCCATACGTTTAATGCTTTTATATAAAATCCTAATGCTTGTACTCTTGAACCATCATTAACATAGGCATCTGCTAAGTTATTATAACTGTTTGCTGTTTTTTTGTGCAATGAACCAAAGTTAGATTCTTGAGAAAGTAATGCTTTAGAGTAACAATCAATAACTTTTTTATTTAAATTTTTACTTTTATATAAACCTGCTAAAGCATTGTATTCTTCTGCTGTTGGTTGTTTTAATGAGGGAGTTTCATTTAAAGATATGGATGTTAAGGGATTTATATTTAAAATATTGCTGTTTATAGATGAAATATTTCCTAACATATGTAAAACCTTTTATTTTTATAATATATTGATTATATCTTTTTTTTATTTAAATAAATATCCAAATTTTATTTTTTACTTTAAAAATATAGCTAAAAAATTACTTTTTTACTTTTTTGTATAAAAATAATCTTTAATGTTTTTTATTGATATATTCTACTCTAACATGTTTAAAATAATAAAAATAAGCTTTTCAATTCAATTTTAACCATCAAAGGAGTATAATCGCGAAATTTTTCTCGCTTTATGCCCTTTTAAGGTTTCATCATGTAATATGGGAAAAGTTAATTAGGACTAAGTTTGTCCTATTTGAAAAACATGAGTAAAACTCAAAGGAATTAGATGAAAGTTTATTTGGATAATAATGCAACAACCATAGTTGATCCCAGCGTAAAAGCAGCGATGGATCCATTTTTTGTAGAGAAGTATGGTAACCCAAACTCACTTCATGCTTATGCAGGAGAGACCCATCCCCATATTAAAACGGCTATGGAGAAAATTTATGCAGGAATTCAAGCCAACAGAGAAGATTCTGTGGTTATTACTTCATGTGCAACAGAGAGCAATAACTGGGTTTTAAAATCTATCTATTTTGAGTATATTTTAACGGGTCGTAAAAACCATATTATTATCTCAGAGGTTGAACATCCATCAATTATTGCAACGGCTAAATTTATTGAGTCTATGGGATGTAAAGTAACCTATTTACCAATTAACGCTGAAGGCTTAATTGAAGCACAATCGGTTAGAGATAATATTACTTCTAAAACTGCTTTGGTCTCTGTAATGTGGGCAAACAATGAAACAGGTGCTATTTTCCCAGTTGAAGAGATTGGTGAAATTTGTGCAGAGCATAATGTACTTTTTCATACAGATGCCGTTCAAGCAATTGGAAAGCTTCCTGTTTCGGTTCAACAGTTCAATGTTGATTATTTAACTTTTTCTGCCCATAAATTCCATGGACCAAAAGGTGTAGGTGCTTTATACATTAAAAATGGTCGTGAGATTATGCCTCTTTTCCATGGTGGCTCACAGATGGGTGGTCTTCGTTCAGGAACTTTAAACGTACCAGGTATTATAGGTATGGGAAAAGCGATAGAACAAGCTATTGATGCTCTTGATTTTGAGATGAGTGAAATTCGAGAGATGAGAGATGATTTTGAAGATGAATTGTTAAAAATCAAAGATACTTTTGTTGTTACTCCTAGAAATAGAAGAACACCAAATACAATTTTGATTTCATTTAGAGGAATCGAAGGCGAGTCAATGTTATGGGACTTAAACCGTGCAGGAATTGGTGCAAGTACAGGTTCAGCATGTGCTTCTGAAGATTTGGAAGCCAATTCTGTAATGGAAGCGATTGGTGCAGATAAAGATTTGGCACACACTGCTATTCGTTTCTCATTGAGTCGATACACAACACAAGAAGAGCTTGACTATACGTTAGGTGTAGTTAAAAAGGCTGTTGCACGTCTTCGAGAGATTTCTAGTTCATATGCATATGCTCCTGAGGGTCATAACTCTGGATTAACAATCGGACATTAAAAAATAGAACGAGGCTAAAACCATCGTTTCCGTATATTCCAATGGTATTTACGGAATCGGCGTGTTTACATCCGAATAAGAATAAAAATAGAATAATAAAGGAAAAACAATGGGAATAGATAGTTTAGTAGGCGGTACAATTTGGGACGAGTACAGCGATAAAGTAGCAAATTTAATGAACAATCCAAAAAACATGGGTGAGATTACAACAGAGCAAGCAGAAGCAATGGGTGGAAAACTTATTGTTGCCGATTTTGGTGCAGAGTCTTGTGGTGATGCTGTTCGTCTTTATTGGGTTGTTAATCCAAATACCGATGTAATTATGGATTCAAAGTTTAAAAGTTTTGGTTGTGGAACGGCAATTGCAAGTTCAGATACTATGGCTGAACTTTGTAAGTACAAAACCGTTCAAGAGGCTGTAAAAATTACTAATATTGATGTTGAGTTAGCAATGAGAGACACACCTGATGTTCCCTCTGTTCCACCTCAAAAAATGCACTGTTCTGTAATGGCGTATGATGTTATTAAAAAAGCAGCAGGTCAATACATGAATGTTGATATGGAAAGTTTTGAGACAGAAGTTATTGTTTGTGAATGTGCAAGAGTTAGCCTTTCAACGCTTAAAGAGGTTATTAGAATCAATGACCTTACCACTGTTGAGCAGATTACAGACTACACCAAAGCAGGTGCATTTTGTAAATCGTGTATTCGCCCTGGTGGACACGAAGCTAAAGATATTTATCTTGTTGATTTGCTTCATGAGTACAATCAGGAGAAATTACTTGCAGGTTCAACACTTGGTGGAGCAGAAAGCACTATTGAGTTTGCAAAAATGTCTGTTGTTCAAAAGCTTAAATCAGTTGAAAAAGTGATTGATGATAATATTCGTCAGATGCTTATTATGGATGGTGGAGATATGGAAGTTCTTGATATTAAAGAGAACGGAGAGAATATCGACATCTATATTCGTTATTTAGGTGCTTGTAATGGTTGTGCTTCGGCTGATACAGGAACACTTTTTGCGATAGAAGGCATCTTAAAAGAGAAACTAGATACAAATATTAGAGTTTTACCAATATAGATTACGGAACTAACATCCAATTCATTGTTCGGGTGTAAACACGCCGATTCCGAAAATGCGACTTGCATATACGGAATCGACGGCTTTAGCCTCGTGATATTTTGGAATAAATTCCTTAATTCATTGGTATTACGGTAAACCGATTCTACACGATAAAATCGAACCTACGTTTAATTCAAAAAAGGTTTTATGATGAAATATATACTCTCTTTGGCTCTTCTTCTCTCTTTTATTTCCTGTTCCAAGACTTCTCTTCCTATTAAAAAAAATCATTCGTTTCAAGCCTCTATGGTCTCTAAAGAGTATCTAAAAACTCTGGATTTCAAAGGTAAAGAACTTATCTCCTTGCCTATTGGTAAAAACTTCTACTACATTCATAAATCAGGTAAAAAAATGCTAACCCTAACCTATGACAATGGAGCAGATGAGTTTCAAGATGGTTTAGCTCGTACAAGAGTCAACGGTAAAATAGGATTTTTTAATCGAAATTTGGAGATAGTTCTCCCTCCTGTTTATGACTTTGCTTTCCCTTTTCATAATGGAAAAGCCGAAATATGTACAGGTTGCAAGGAAAAAAGTGATGGAGAACACAGCATGCTAGACGGTGGAACATGGAAAAAAATAGATAGAAATGGTTTAGTGATTGAGTAACTATACCCACATACATCAAGAGATTGTAAAATGGTATAAAAAATATGGGAGAGTAACTCTTCCGTGGCGTACTACTCAAAGTGCGTATGAAATTTATTTGTCTGAAATCATGCTTCAACAGACCCAAGTCAAAACAGTTTTAGAACGTTTCTATTTTCCTTTTTTAGAAAGATTCCCTACTTTTACAGATGTGGCAAATGCACCTGTAGACGATGTATTAAAAGCATGGGAAGGCTTGGGCTACTATACTCGTGCTAGAAATCTGCATAAAACAGCTCAATTAACCAAAGGTGTGTTACCAAACTCTGCTCAAGAGTTAGAGAAACTTGCAGGTATTGGTAAATCGACGGCTCATGCTGTGGCGTGTTTTGCTTTTTCTGAATCTTTACCTATTTTGGATGCAAATGTAAAACGTATTTTGTACCGTTTTTTTGCTATTGAACAACGAAATGATAAGATTTTATGGGAAAAAGCATACGAACTTTTTGATAAAGATAATGCCTACCTTTACAATCAAAGCATGATGGATATAGGCTCTATGGTCTGTACCCATAAAACCCCAAACTGTGATGAATGCCCCTTTACATCATTCTGCGAAGGAAAAGAGAATCCACTGCTGTATCCTGAAAAAAAAGTGAAAAAAATAAAACCTATAAAAACACATTTTATGATTATCTACCATCAAAACAATCGCTACGCATTGCGTCAAAACGATAGTAAGCTTTTAGGTGGGCTTTGGGCATTTGAACAGCAAGAGCATTTTGATTTAGAAACACCTTATACACTTTTAGGAACATTTAGCCATCATTACAGTCATTTTCGGCTTGATGCAACGGTTCTGTTTGTCAATGCCAATAGCAACGCACCTTTTTTTACTTTGGAAGCGATAGATAAATTGGCTTTGAGTGGTGCAGATAGAAAAGCATTAGCATTCTTAAAAAGGACTCACTCTCTACATCTGATGAACTAAAACGAAACTCAATAGATTAATAGAGTATAATTCGTTACTTTAATATACAAAGGAAGTCTATGTGTGACTTTAACAGCTTAAGTGACAGTGAAAAAACTCACTATCACACCCTTTTACTTACCTGTGCAAACAACTATGGTGGGTTAAACTTTTTTCTTCAACTTATTCATGCTCTTCGTTCTGCAAGCAAAGAGCCTTTATGTAGCCCTCATCAAGACTTTTTATTTGAATTTGGAGACATACGATGGGGAAAAACAATTTTTAATGATAAGGTTCAGCTTATTGAACAAATTAGAAATGAAAAACGCTCAAACCTTTTAATGGATAAAGAGGGAAAAGAGTACAAACGTATTTTAAATCTTATACGTACTCTAAGCCCGATGACATTTTCGGTACGTCCAAGCCTTAGAGACGATGGAGAAGGTTTTGATTTTAAAGTATTTGAGACAATCGACGAAAAAAATGTAAAACTAAACCCTATTTTTGAAGCAATGTTCTTCTGTTCCGAAGCGACGGTTAAAAAAATATTAACGTATAAAGTCAAAGATTAAAAAAAATATCATGATTTAGCTATAATCTAAAACACTATATCAACTAACTAGGAAACCCATGTTCACAGGTCTAATAAGAGAAATTGCCACCGTTAAAAACTATTCAAACAATATCTTAACCATTCAAGCAAAACATAAAGCTGGTTTAGGTGATAGCATCGCTATTAATGGTGTTTGCTTAACCGTTATTCATGTAAATGAAGATGGTTTTGATTTGGAACTAGCTGATGAGACACGCTCGATTATTGATGAATCTAAACTATCAGGAAAAGTACATATAGAACCTGCCATGCAGATGAATGACCGTTTCGAGGGGCATATTGTTCAAGGTCATGTAGATTGTGTGGGTGTGGTTGAGAGTATCACTATGTTGGAAAATGCCACTGATTTCATTATTAAAGTAGAAGAGCAGTACATAACGCATATTATCCCTAAAGGGTCTATTACCATTGATGGTATCTCTTTAACCGTTAATGATGTCAATAATAGCTCTTTTAGACTAACCATTATTCCTCATACACTAAGAGAGACACTTATGGGTAACTATGTGGTAGGAACAAAACTTAATATTGAAACCGATGTGTTTGCCAGATATATTGACCATATTTTAACTCATAGAGAAAAGAGAAAATCTATGAACTGGGGCGATATAGATACGATACAGATGGGCTATTAATCATGTATCCTAAAATATTGGTTTTTTTACAATTTACGCTTATTGGGCTTATAGTACTCTTTTCAAAGGGATTTTTTTCAAACTATTTAGCCATGATTCTATTTATAATTGGTCTACTTATCGGTTTGTGGGCATTAAGTTATAATCAATTGGGAAACTTCAATATTCAACCCAAACTCAAAGAGGGGTCTTCCCTTATTACAACAGGCATTTACAAATACATTCGCCATCCCATGTATTTATCGGTTATTACGACCATGTTTCCTTTTGTGCTAAGTACGGCTAACGTATTAGAAGGATTATTGTTCTTTGCCCTTATTTTTGTGTTGGTTTTAAAAGCTATAAAAGAGGAGAGTTTATGGATGAATCATAGTGAAGAGTATAAACAGTATAAAAAGCGAACAAAGCTCTTTATACCGTATGTTGTCTAAGTTAGTTAGAATTTTTTAACCACTTTTTCTTTAGCTCTTGATGGAAACTTTTTTCAAGTCCATTGGCTTCTCGAAGTCTAAGTAAGGCTCTATCTGTTTGCTCTTTTAAATCACTTTTTGAGGGAAAAATAATTCCATAAGTTTGAGGATTAAAAGTAAAAGTTGCAACTGTTAAAATTTTCTTTTTCTCTTCTTTATTAATTTTATTTGCAAGATAGACAAGTCTCGGCCCATCATGAACTAAGGCTTCTGCTTTTCCATTCCGAACCAAAGCAATTCCTTCTGCTACAGTTTTGACAGGAATAACATTTGCACCAATTTTTTCAACATAACGTCGTGGAGCATCGGTAGCTACAGCTGCGACATATTTACCTGCCAAATCTTTTTCTGAACGAATAGAACCACCAATTGCTTGTGCTGTTAATGCCGAAGTAACAATTGCTGTTAAAATACTCACAGCTAAAATTCCTACAATATGCCACATCAAATCAATCACTCTTGCCACACCTTTACTTGGTGGTGTTTCCCATGTGATAAGCATGGTAATCCCCCACCAAAAAGAGTCAATAATTCCTCTAGAATACTGTTTAGAAAACAAATCAGAATTTTCATCCCTTTTATCTACAAACCAACGTAAATGCATGGTTACTAATAAAAAAAGAAGAAACATCAATGTTGTTTCAATATTCATCATTTTCTTAATCTCTTTTCCCATTAACTCTAAAACAGACGTTGAAGATTTAGAAGCATCAACCATCACTTGAAGACCAAGTTCATACATGGATGATGAAAAATCTATCTCTTCTTCACGGCTTGAGGTAATGGTTACAGCAGAAATACCAGCATCAATATTTCCACTTTTTGCAGCATCAACCAGTGCAGAAGTTGAATCGTAATAGACCCACTGAGTATCAACATGCAACTCTTGTGCTATTTTATTCCAAAGATCTATAGAGAAGCCAATAGGCTTACGCTTCTCTTCACTAATATTTTGGTCGTACATAACCCATGGTTCAGAGGGTTTAATCCCAATTCTCAAAGTTTCACTCTGTGCATAGAGTGAAAAAAGTATCATAAAAGCCAATAGTCGTTTCATCGTCTTACCTTCAGTTAATTTAGGAAGAGGAGTATACTTATTTATCATTCAATCTATGGCATAATAGAGCCAAAAGGATTCATATGATAAAAAAAACAACCTTACTCTTTACTTCTCTACTCATTTTATTTTCAGCTTGTGAAGAAAGTTCTATAAGCTCTGAACAAGAGCCTTTAGAAAAACAAGAGAAACAAGAAAAACTTATTCCAAAAGAGCAGGAAAAGCCTAAAACTGCCGATGATTTACTAAAAAATATGGGCTTTGATTTTAACGGAGAAAAAGTTCTTATAGACATCAATAAAACAAGCCATTTCTTTGAACAAATAGAGATTGAGATGCATGGAAAAGCCGAAGAGATAGAAAGAAAAATCACAAATGCTGAAATCAACTTTACAAAAGGTATTGGCATAGAACTGACAGGTGATAAAATAGGTATTGACTTAAATAAAACTCGTAATATGTTACAAGAAATAAACAGTTTAATAAAAGATATTGTTTTAGATATTAACAATACTACTAATTAGTAATTTTGTTGTAGAATCCATTTATATAACAACAATAAAAGGATAAACATGAGAACTGTTGATATGAACTCACAAGAGTTTAAAGATGAATTTGAGAAAACGTGGAAATTTGTTCACAAAGTAAACAAAAGTTTTGGTTGGGTACAAAACCCAAATGAGGATGTAAACGAAGGTGTTGCTATGGGTCTTGCTCGAAATAAATTGATGTATGGAAAACGTTTTTGTCCATGTTTTATGGTTATTGGCGAAACAAAAGAGGAACAAAAAGCAGCAGATAATCGTATGTGTCCTTGTAAACCAGCGATAGAAAAAGAGATTCCAGAAGATGGTATGTGTCACTGTGGTATTTTTTGTACTCCAGAATTTGCAGAGTCTCAAAAAAAAACGAAATAATTGAAGAGATTGTCCATAATCACTCACGAGGCTTATCAACAGATGAAGCTTTAACACTTTTAGCTAAAGAACAACTCGATAGTGATGAGTTAGAAGCACTTATTGAAGCTAGAACTCTAAAAATGTTAGATTTTACACTGATTGATGTACGTGAGATGATGGAGTATAAAATGAGTCATATCATAGGAACAGATGCACTTGTACCTACCTCAAATTTTTATGCAGAAATTGAAAAATTCAACGATAAAAAAAGTGAAGCCATTATTGTATATTGTCTCTCAGGAAGCCGAAGTTACCAAGTTCAACATGCCATGAAATCACTTGGATTTAAACATGTTGGTAACCTTCAACATGGTACAATGAGTTTTGCAGGAGAGACACAACAAGGCTAATTTAGCCTTTGTTATAAAAATCTTTGTACCAAAGTACAAATTCATTTACACCCTTGGATAGGGGTGTAAATGGTTTATAATTGAAATCATTTATTAACCCCGAAGTATCTGCATAGGTAGATTCAACATCTCCATTTTGCATCTCCATAAAATTTTTCTTTGCAACTCTGCCAATAGAGACTTCTATTTCAGCAATAAACTCCATTAAATTCACAGGTGCATTGTTTCCAATATTATAAATTTTATAAGGAGCAGAAGAGCTGTTTGCTTTTGGATTATTGGCTGACCATTCACTATTACTCTGTGCAGGATTATCTATAACGTTTATAATCCCCTCTACAATATCATCTATATAGGTAAAATCTCGACTCATATTTCCATGATTAAAAACATTGATAGCTCTATCATTTAAAATAGCATCACTAAAAAGCATAGGAGCCATATCGGGTCGTCCCCATGGGCCATAAACTGTAAAGAATCGAAGACCTGTTGTGGAGATATTATAAAGATGGCTGTAAGTATGAGCCATCATCTCATTAGATTTTTTAGTAGCTGCATAGAGGCTAATAGGGTGGTCGGTATGGTCGGTAGTTTTAAAAGGCTGTGATTTATTTAGACCATATACCGAAGAGCTACTTGCATAAGAGAGATTTTTAACACCATGGTGTCTGCACCCCTCTAAAATATTCATGAATCCAACAATATTAGAGTCAATATAAGCATGAGGGTTCTCTATAGAGTAACGTACCCCTGCTTGAGCTCCAAGATTACAAACAGCATCAAACTGCTCCTCTGCAAAAAGCTTATTTATATTTTTTCTATCTGCTAAATCCATCTTGACAAAAGAAAAATCTTTATAAGAAGATTTAACCATTTGATTATCAAAAATAGATAATTTATCAACTCCTAACTCGTTTAATCGTGCATATTTTAAATTTACATCATAATAATCATTGATATTGTCCAATCCAATAACTGTATCCCCTCGTTCAAGCAATTTTTGACTTAAATGAAAGCCAATAAAGCCTGCTGCACCTGTTACAAGTATTTTCACATTGTTCCTTTTATTAAAATTTTAGAGTAAACTACATCCCCTCTTTACCTAGAACAACTTTAATAGTTTTAAAAATAACCATTAACTCTTTTCTAAAAGACCAATTCGTAATATATTCAATATCGTACTCTAACTTCTTTTTAGCATCATCTACATTACGCCCATAAGGGTAACAAACTTGTGCTAAACCTGTAATCCCAGGAGCTACACAATGTCTTTTATGATAATTTGGAATTATTTTTTCATAATCTTTTACAAGAATATCCCACTCTGCTCGGGGGCCAATAAGATGCATCTCCCCTTTCATAATATTAAGCAGTTGAGGAAGCTCATCAATACGCATCTTACGCATGGTATTTCCAAAAGGGAAAATTCTAGTATCGTTCTCTTGAGTATACGGATTAAATTTACTGTTCACGTGCATGCTTCTAAATTTGTAACACATAAAGGGCTTGCCATTTAATCCTATACGTGACTGTTTAAAGAATATTGAACCTGGGGATTCTTTTTTTATCCGAAGAATAGTATATAAGACAACAGGCATTGCTACTAATAGTAGAGAACCTCCAACTATAAAATCTATTAGTCTTTTTTGAAAGAATTGAAGGTTTGTATACTCTTTAGCTTGTTTATTTTTTATTTCTTTTTTTGTATCAAGTTTTGTAATAAAATGTTTGTTTTTTTTAGTAATAGGGAAAGTCATTCTTTACTCCATAATTTCTCTGTTCTCAGACAGAATTTAATTCTTGTACATTTTTTAATTTATTTATTTATACTAATAATATCAAAAGATTCATTAAAAAATAATTAAACATAAAAAAACATTTATTATAAAATATTCACACTTATTATGTTAATATACTCTGTAGTAAAATAAAATCCATATAAATGAGAATAAAATGTTTAGTAAGTATATAATTAGATTAGATGATGCATGTCCTACAATGAATAATAGTAATTGGAAAAGAATGGAACTGCTGTTAAATACTTATCAAATAACTCCTATTGTTGCCGTTATACCAAACAATCAAGACCAAAAACTTATGGTTGACAATGCAAATAAAAACTTTTGGAAACATGTAAAGTATTGGCAAAATAAAAATTGGGAAATTGCCCTACATGGCTTTGAACATAAATACAGTACCAAGCATAAAAGTATTGTTCCTATTAATGATTATTCTGAATTTGCAGGAGTCTCATTAGAAAAGCAGAAAGAGAAGATAAGAGAGGGTATAAAAATTTTTAAACAGCATAATATCTCTTGTCGTGTTTGGATTGCTCCAGCTCACTCTTTTGATGAAAATACAATTAAAGCCCTAAAAGAAGAGAGTGATATTAGCATTATCTCTGATGGAATTGCTTGGTCTCCCTTTTATGCACACGATATGCATTGGATTCCCCAACAACTTTGGAAACCCAGAGAGATGCCTTTTGGAACATGGACTATCTGTTATCATCCAGATGAAATGAAAGAGAAAGATTTTGAAATATTGGAAAATTTTTTAGAAAAAAACTCTAAAAAATTCACATCTATTAGGAAACTAAAGTTGAATAAAAAACCAAAAGGCTTATTGGAAAAGAGTTTTGAAAAAATCTATTGGAAACTTCTAGAGAAAAAGCAACAAAAAGATAAACAAACCTCTTAGCCCCAATCTTGATTTTGGCTTTTATATTTATGTTTATCTTTTTTATAAGAGCTACCATTCTTTAATTTTTGAAGTCGATTGAGCAATGTCATATTTGCGTCACGAATATCGTCCAACTTAAACTCACTTTGAACCTCTAGTCTAAGACGTTCAATGTAACTTTTCATCTGATGATGATATTCCGAGTTTAAGTGAATGCTAACCTGTTCATCCAATTTTTTAACGAGTTCATCAAACTTTTTTAAAAACTGCTCTTGGGTGGTTTTTTCATCACGAAACATCTTAAAAAGATTTTTGGTTACTTTTTCAAGAAAGGTAATATAGCGTTGGCGTTGGTATTTTTCAATCTGTTTGGGTGTGTATCTCATTAAAGGTATTATAGCGAAAAGTTAAAAATTGAAAGATAGAAAAGAGAGTTCAATCCTCTTCAAAAAAAGAGGATTTTTAAGGAGTTCGAGGGTAGGGTGCTTACAAAGCAGCTTTTGCAGCAGCAAGAGCTTCTTCGTAGTTAGGCTCTTCTGTAATTTCAGGTACAGTTTGTTTATAAGCAATTTTACCATCTTTACCAACTACAAAAATAATTCTTGCAGTAACACCAGCCAAAGGACCATCAGCTAAAAGAACACCATAAGCGTTTGCGAAATCTTTGTTTCTGAAGTCTGAACATACTTTGATGTTTTCGATTCCAGCAGCTCCACACCATCTAGCAGCAGCAAATGGTAAATCCATAGATACTGTCATTACTTCTACACCGTCAAGAGACGCTGCTTCTGTATTAAATCTTCTTGTTTCAGCATCACATACACCTG
>Ga0256826_1001852_pt1 | contig 13111 bp, 12 predicted proteins | sample CV79metaG_FD_185975 | JGI IMG/M metagenome (GOLD analysis project Ga0256826, IMG submission 185975) | Hydrothermal vent microbial communities from East Pacific Rise, Pacific Ocean - CV79 | ecosystem: Environmental > Aquatic > Marine > Hydrothermal vents | place: Pacific Ocean: East Pacific Rise...
AAGAGTTTTCAGAACTGCTTTATGATTCAGTAATTAATGCTGTTGCTCAATATAACTTTTCACAAACAAATCCTTCTAAGATGTATCAAATTAGAGGACCTTTCTTAGCTGAAAAAAAATATGCACAACGAATAAAAAACTTTCATATATCACTTAGAAATAATGCTCCTAGTTTAATGCTAAAGCATCATCTTGAAAAACTTTTAGTTATGGACTTTAGTACAAATCAAGTACGTAGACTAATGCAAAGATGTAAACATAGCTGTAATGTAACAGTTTCATTTACAGAATACACATTAGGTAAAAAACCTGTGTCTAAAAAGCTAACATACAGATATGCAGCTGATACTTGTCTTTTAACTGATAAGAGTATGAAATCTCTTAATGAATCTATATCAAGTTATCTTAGTAAATAATGCACTTTAATAGTTTTGTTTTAAGAATAATCTTTGCTAAAAAGCAGTTAGCTATATTCATAATAATGTTTATATCTACCTTCTTAGTAATGCTTTTTTTTCTTTTTTTCAAAACTTTTACCACATACTATATAGATGAGTTAAAACTTATTTATCCATCTCTCTACCTTATTAAAAGTAATAAACTTGAAACATATAAGGTTTCTGGTTTAGATCTCTATTCTGAGATTTTTGAATTAAACATAGATAATTTCTCTATCTCATTTGATCAAAAAGATAACTATACACTTGGTTCATTAGGTATACGAAGTTTTAACAAAGAGCATATACCAAAAATGCTAAAACCTTCTAGTGATGGAGATACAATATACTTATCACAAAAAATCTACACTTTATTAAAAGGTAATAAAAATTTTAAAGATGTACTCTTTATCAAATCTGACGTTGATTCTAAAATATATAAATTTCATGTTCAAGAGTTTAAACTTCATGATAATTCAAAATGGATCCTTTTTGAAAATGATGTAGCAAAAAAACTTTACCGAAAAAACTTTTTTAATAAAGCATCATTTTATTCAAATAAAATTGATTACAATGAAGCTGACTTAAAAGAGGAGCTATCTAAAAAGTTTTCTAACATCTTATACTCATGGGATGATCATATATCACTAGTCAGTCGTGCACTTAAAGAGAGCATGCTCTTTTTCTTTTCATGGATGACATTAGCAATTACTATTTTGAGTATCACTTCTATTATCTTTTTTACACGTGAACTTGCAGATGACTTAACCCATCTGACTAGACATGCTTTCTTTTATGCAATAAGCTTGAAGTTTGTGTATATCTCTTACCTACTGATCTCAAATATAACATTAATTACAGTGATACTCTCCTCTTATGCTTTAGCATTCACTATCAATAACTATGTCACTCATTCTCTTTGGAATGTAGAGTCTTATAGTAACAATATGTTTTTAGTTTACATTATAGGGGCAACATTCACTATAACTGCTATTGCACTCTATGTAGGGCTAAAAAGACTCTACTACTCAAAATCATATGGACTTTCACGTGTTTAAATCTCTCAGATCACACCTCTTGCTTAGAGTACTTAAAAATGAGATATCATATCTTACGAGTGCCTTGATAATGTTTACCGCACTCTTCTTTATACTCTTTGCACTTTTTACAAACAAAGAAATTTTCATTCATTACTCAGATTCTAACTCAATGCTTTTACCAAAGAGTATAATAGTCGTAGATGATACACTAGAAAATGTAAATATAACTCTTCAGAAAAATAATATTTCTAAAAAAAATCTACTACTAGCAGAATCAAAAAATTATAAAGATTTATCTATATACATAAATATAAATGGAGAGAAGTCCCTCCCTAAAAATTTCACACTACTAAGTTTTGAAATTAACAAAAAGGCTAAACTCACTTTTGAATGTCATGGAGAGAGAGCAGAAGTAAATATTCTCGATATAATGTTAAAACATCAAAAAGATTGGATATTTAAAACTCAAAAACTATCACACTGTAAGCGTAAAGAGGAGATTTATCTTATAGCTCAAGATAGTAAAATCAAGATGAAGCTCAAAAAGAATAAAACATATGCCAAACTAGAGTATACAGCAGATATAAACAGTGATAAATTACTCTATCCATACTTAATCAATCTAGAAGAGTCTCTATTTTTAAACTATTTTGCATATTCCAAATTTTTTATAGCAAAAAGCACAACATTAAGTAAAGAGACACAAGAACATGCAAAAATGCTTAACTCACTTTTTAAAATCATATTTGCTAAAGCAAGAAAAAGAGTACTCCTTAACCATGAATCATATAGTTTTTTAACTGAGTATAAAAAGATTCCTTTTACAATAAAAGCACTACATAGTGATTTTCACAGTGCTACTACTGTTTTAGATGAACTAGCACTTAACATTACAAATGAAAAAACTCTTTTTTATAAACAACTTTTAATAGCAAATAGTGCCCTACTCAAAGGTGTTACATATGACAAAGTACTTATCTTTTCAAAAGATGACACGATAGATGAACAGATTTTTACCAATGCTATAAAAATCAATAGAAGTGATTTTGATACAGTAAAACAGAGCTCATCTAAAAAAATTAATCTCACTATCTATATCACACTATTTATTCTCTTTATTCTTATGCTTGCGTTGATAAACTCTTTTATCACGAGAAATTATAAGTTGTACAAAGAGACTTTTAGTATCTTGATATTTCATGGATTTAATTTTAAAATTGTAACTTTTATCTTAAGTGTAATCCTATTTATATCATTTACAGCTGCTTATATTATAACTTTACTACTGCTAAACGAAGTAAATAATATATTTGATCTCTACTATGTTGATCTTATTAGATTAAACTTTGAATATAATTATATTATAATGTTTTTTGCTTTAAGTATTATATCTAGTTATCTTTATGAACTAAAAGCTCAAACAAAGATTATAAATAAAGCGAAGGGGAGATAATGAACGAAACAACTACATTAGAGCTACGAAATGTTAATCAGTATTTTAATGATGAATATCTTTTTGATGAAGATGTAAACCTCTGTATAGAACAAAATAGTGCTACTCTTCTTTATGGGGGAAGTGGTTCTGGAAAGACATCACTACTAAATGTTTTAATTGCTCTTGTTACATCATCAAAAGGTGCTGTCTATTGGAACAATGAAAAGATATCTTCACTAAAAGAGGCTAATAAACTAAGAGCAAACTATATGAGTGTACTCTTCTCTAACTTCTCCTTTATCAGTGAATTATCAATCAAAGAGAACATTTTACTAGCAGCAACTCTCTGTAAAGTAAAAAATGCAGAAGAGAAACTTGTTGAAATAACAGAGACTATACTTAACTTCAAAGAGGAAGATGAAAATATTGACCTAGGGACACTTATAGAAAAAGAGTCCGTTAATGCTCTATCAAATGGTCAAAAAGAGATTATAGTCTTAGCGTCTACTCTTCTTCTTCAGACAAAATTTTTTATTGGTGATGAGATGTTACGCTCCTTTCCAGATAAAACAAAAGTCATTCTCTTTAAACGCCTTATCGCTTACTTTAAAGAAGAGAAGATAGGATTTTTCTATGTAACACACTGGCCAGAAGCGTCACACATCATGAAAGAGAGTGGATTTAAACACACTATTTACCATCTTAAAAACAAAAAACTCGAACTAGCACAGGAGATATAATGCGACTACTACTTTTAAGCCTACTATTGATAACTAGCGTTTATGCTAAAAACTTTGGTATTGTTATTATAAATAACAATAAACTCAATCTAAATGATTCACTCAAATCAAATATTGAAAACATCTTTAAAAAACAGGATGTCAACTATGCAGGAAGCAATAGTGTTACTGTTTTTATAGATCAAGATAAAAAGATAAAAAAACTTTATCGTAACTCAGGTACAGAGAAGCTCATTGAGTATGCACAATCTAAAAACTACGATTCTATAGCACTTGTAGAGTATAAAAAGAGCTCAAAATTTTTATCTGTACAAGTAATAGTAGCAGATAAAAAAGTTCAAGATAGAAGTGCTAAATCAACAGCTTTTCACCCTCGTTTAGGTAGTGAGTTAGCAAAAACTATCCTCAGTAATGTACTAACACTAAACTATGAATTAGGAGTTTTAAATGTTAAAAATGTTTACTAAAATATTAATTGTCTCAATAATTGTTCTACTAGGTAGTGGTTGTGGAAGTACAAACAAACAACTCGATGGATTAAATGAAAATGATTATAAAATTGTTCAAGAGAGACTAGACTTCGAAAAAGCACAAAATGCTTATATGAATTTTGATATTGATAAAAACACAAATGAGAGTCTTACTCTTCTTTTGGATGCACATGTGAGAATAATGTACAAAATCAACCTCAAAGGTCAAAAGAAGACTAAGGTAAAAAGTATTCTTCATATTGATTTAACATCAGATAAAAGAGTTCATTTAGATAAATTACTGATTGAGAAAAAAGATTACTATTTTGATAGTGTTAATAATGCTGTTTATTTAGCATTAGATATACCATACATCTACTTACTAGATAAAAAGTTCTCATTAAACCTTTCACTAGCTATGATTACAAACAAACGTAAATTTGTGCAAAGAGATATCACTATGCTATATGAAACAGGACCTATGAAAGATAATGATGAAAACTATATGAGTTTTAAATATAGCAAAAACTTTGAAGCTGACAATGTTGATCCATTTATTCTCTCAATGATTCAAAGTGAAGTACAAAATGCTAATTTATCTGCCTTTGATACTCAATATAAAAATAGACATAAAAGACTTTTATTAGGTCAAGACGATGACTAAGTTCTTTTTTGCCGTTTTACTTTTAGCTTTTAATGCTCAGGCATTAGAAGTTCAAATCAATAGTGACAAATACTCTGAGATATCTCATAAACTCAACTTAGATGAAAATATCAATAAAATTATTAGAGAGAGAAAAGTTCCTTACTCTACATTTGATGAAAGAACAACAAATAACTTCAACAACTCTTCAAACAGAAATATGACTCACAAAGAGTATGCAAAACTTAAAATGTTACTTGTTTCACTTCCCAAAGATACGCACAAAAACGAGATTAAAGATGCTCTGCGTACTGCATTTTTCAAGCAGTATGAAACAAAAAAAGAGGAATTTAGCTTTGTATATAAGATATCATATCCTAATAATCTAGGCTTAAGAGGTGATGATGTTTTAGAGGGTCTCCAAAAAAAGATATCTATTTATATCTTAAATAAGTACGGTATCTCCAATATTGAAGATAATACAATTTTACATAACAACCATATGACTAGCTCTACTAAGAACTATACTTTAGGGACTACAGAATCAAACTACTTAAACAACTTTGATAACTCCTATAAATATACACAAGATAGAACTACAAGAACAGGTGTAGTAAGCTTTATCTTTTACCCTTTTGTAATGATAAAACGAAATCACAACAAAGTTTCAAATGATTTTACAACAAAAAACAAAAACATAACAACTGAGTTTGCAGAGATAGAGGAGAAAGATAGTAGTAATAATTCTAATATAAAATTTGCTTTAGATCCTGAGGATAAACAGAAAATAGATGAGTTTATCTCTCAATATACAAAGAGTTACTCTGTAGATGTTTCTCAAAGTATAAATAAAATTTCTAATAAAATTTTAAAATACAATAAACTTGCAAAGTCTCTTTTTGATGCGTATCCAGAGTGTAACACATTAGGCTGTCTCGATCAAACTATTAGTAAAAAGCTTAATTCATACTCATCTTTCAAAAAAAAGAAAATATACACATATAATATAGATCTTGCAAGAGATGATGACTTTGAGTACTTAGTAACAGGTGCTTATAGAAAAGTTGAGAAGTATCTAAGAAGAGATACACAAGTTAGCTCACTAGAGAATACAGAGATGATTAGTGGTAATAACTACAGCAAAAATACAATGGCATCAAAGTTTATACCTGTAGTTCAAACTGTTATAGCGACACCCTACATAAAAGAGTCTAACAGATTGGGTCTACACTTTAAAATAACTGTTTCATTTGAAGAGTCAAATCTCTGTTCACAATACTTTGCTGGATTTAGTAGAGATACATTATATGGTATGAAATTTATTCAGCTTAAATCAGATGATGGTATTATTGAAGTTGCTCAAACAGAGTTAACAAATAAAATCTTTTCTAAAATATACCCAAGAGCAAAAAAAGATAAATATTGTGAAAGTACAAAAGGCCCTAACAAACCTGTTAACTGTTTATCACTTACACTTCTTGATAATTTTCTAAAAAAAATTAATAAAAAATCAACTAAATATAAATACAGATTTTTTACTTGTAAAGAGGCACTCTTTTTTGCAACATGTGGTGGAAAACAGAAATATTGTTGGGGTAATAAATCAAACTATAATGAATTTACATTCCTTAGAAGTGATAGACATGATTATCGTATAAAAAATGTAGCCTTTAAGAAATCAAATTCACTTAACCTCTATGATTTATGTGGAAACAGTTACGAGTACTGTACAAATCCGAGTGGTTGGTACAGAACATATGGAAGTATGGCAAACTCACTTAAACCACGTATTCTTAGAGATAGCTATCCTGATGTAAATACAATTCGATTAGTAAGAGAGAAACTATGAGGAACTATGCCCTTTTAGGACTACTTTTAACACAACTTAATGCCCAAGAACCTTTATGGCTTACAGACCCTTCTATGCATGGTAAATATGTAGGTGCAATAGGGTGTGCAGCAGACATTGGTAATGTTGCTACACAAGAGAAGATAGCTCTTCTTCGTGCTAAAGGTTCTATTTCACAAGAGATAGAAACAGATGTAGAGGATAAGTCGCATCATGAATCAACTTTAGATAATGATGACTTTGAGGAAGATTTTGATTTTACATCAGAACAGAAGAGTAGTACAACTTTCGATATAAAAAAGATGGCTACTTATATAAATAAAGATAAACTTTTATGTGTGTGGATTATTAAAAAATAGAAGACTTTTTCACAAAGACCTTTTAAAGGTCTTTGTATGCTACCTTGTAAACTTTCATTCTACGTGTAACTCTTTTTAAGTAATGTTTTGGCTCATCAAATCTTAGATCACTAAGTAAACGTTTATAAACTTGTTCAGGAGTAAGTGCATTAATCTTTGGTGCAGCTACATTCATATTGTATTTATGTGTAAATGCCCATGCTATATTTCCCGCTCCTGTATTATAAGCAGCTATTGTACAGTAAAGTCTACTTTCAGGGTTTTTAATCTTTCTAAGGTATCTATAGTAAAGAATATAGAGATATCCACTACCCATTTGAATATTGTTTGTACTATTGTAAAGATATGTTGCACTTGGCATACCTTTTTTCTTATAAATCAGCTTGTATGAATCTCTACCTGCTGAACGAGGAACGATCTGCATTAAACCAAAAGCTGGAATATGTGATTTTGCAAAAGGATTGAAATCACTCTCTGTTTGCATAATCGCAAAAAGTAACTCATTTGGAAGTTTAAATCTTTTTGAGTTTTTAGCTACTTCTGCTTGATATACCTGAGAAAGTTTTATCTTAGAGTTCTTTGGTAGTTTAACTTTTACCTTATAAACTTTTTCATTTTTATTTTTTGCTTTAGATGCTACAACTCTGTTTTTATGTAAAGTTTTCTCGGCATATGTTCTTACCTCTTCTTTACTTGGTTTAGATCTAAAAATAAGTGGAGTTAAAATCGGTGTCGCTTTCATACTTGAACTAACAACCTCTTTAGATTTAGAAATTTCAGCCACTTTTTTCTGAAGAGGATCTGTTTGAACTACCTCTTTTGTATTTTTACTTACGATGTATGAAATACGCTCTTTAAGTTTGCTTGTAGCATCTTTTAGATTTTTTGCTATTACTTCAACTGTATAGCTATTATCTTCAAAGTTAACCTCTGAACGACTTTTTTTGTCTTTAGTGTAACTAACCCACTCTTTCTTTGTTGAAAGTTTAGGATCTTTCCAGTATGTTTTTAACTCTTTTTTATAGTTTTTATACTCTTTATCAAGCTGTGCCTTATAATCACCAAACTCTTTCTGTTGAGCCTGTTTTGATGCTTGAAACTCTGCCATCATCTTTGCTATTGCATCATCTCTCTCACTAGAGAAAAGAAGTGTACTAAATGCTAATGTAACTAATAATTTTTTCATCATTTTACCTTTTATTTGTGTGTCATCTCTTTACGTAATCTTTCGAACTCAGCAGGATACTTTTTCTGAAGCATCTTAAGGAAATTAACATTGCCAATATCTTGTGACATTACAACCTTTTTCCATTTTTGATACTTCTCTTCAGCAACCGTCCCTATCTCATCTAGATTTACTTCTGTATCAGATCTCTTTTCAACGGACTTTTCTTTCTTCTCTACAGTTTTCTCTGCTGTCACATTTTTGTCTAAAACTTTTGCAACAACAGGAGCAACGGCTTCTTTAATTATTTTTTTAACTTTTTTTGGAATTAAAGATTTACCAACAGTTATAGTTACTAGCTTCGGTGCACTCGTTTTTTGTGGCGTTTGAATTTCATACTCAAAACTATCTATTCCAACAAAATCTTTTTCAGATACATATTGAAAACTTCCACGTTCATGAAGAGTTACACTACCATGCATTGGCTTTCTAGTAACACTAAACTCAAAATTATCACTTGCTATTGCTGTTAAGCTTTCAGAAAATCTTGCTTCACTTGTTGTAGTGAATTTTTTTGTTTTTGCATCATTAAATACAGCTAACTCTTGTGATGTCATAAAATCTAAAGTAACTGTATTTTTTTCTCCAGGTGATGTGTCAACTTCACCACTTATATTTTGACCTGCATACTTAACAACGTATCGAGCCTCACCCTTACACTGTTTGATAGTCTCAGCCATATTTGCTTTTATAATCTGCCCATTTATAACGATATTAGGCTCTTTATCTGTTAAAAATATAACAGTTGGATAAGTTTGCCCCTCTAAATCTTGTGAAACAGTCTCATTTTCAAACAGATCAACATCAAAAGTATCACTTAATGGACATTTCCCTTTAGCAGTTATTTTATAACTATGATCCCCATCTTTAATAAAATACTTTTTATTATTTTCAACTTTTTTATTATCTAGCATGATTACTATATTTTCTGCACCATTTACATGAAACTCTACATATTGAGGATATGTTTTAGCTTGAATATCTACTAATAATTTTCTTTTTTCATTAAGTTGATTAAAGTTATTTGACTTATAAACATCTGGGAAGAGTTTTATAAGTGCCTTTGTTACATCGAGTTGCTCATAAAGATTATCTTGAATATTTTTATATCTCTTTACTGGATCTTTAGAAAGACTTTTTTCACTTATTCTCATTGCATCTGCATACATTTTTTGAGTAATTTGAAGAAGTTCTTCTTTTTTTATCATCAAACAGACATCACCATCTTTTTTCACTTCTACAATCTGTGCATCAAATATATCTAACATTTTTGTTGAATCATCAGAACTAAAAATAGATGTGATGCTATCTAAAAAGCCTTTTTTCTCATCTTTCTGTCCATTCAAAAAAAGTTCTTTATTTAATGCTATTTTTGCTTTTTCGGCTGTTGATTTACAACTTTTGAAAAACAGTGAGTCAGAGTAAGCGATAGTATCAGTATATAAATCGGTAAAGATTTTCTCTTTCTTATTTAAAATCGCTTGCTCTTTATCTGTATTTTTTTCATTTAAAAAAGCAGGTATTAAAAAAGAGAGTTGCTTGATATTTGATATCCATGTAGAAAGCTTTTCTATTTTTGCATCTGTATCTGTTGGTAGATTTTTAACATCATAGAGAAGTGCTTGTTTGAGGAGTTTGTTAGTGTTACTAACCTGATCATCTTTATGAACAACTGCACAAATATTTTCTCCCTCTTTTGTATATTCTATATTTACAAGAGAAAGATTTGTTGCAGAGCTTGTATAATCAGAAACCTTAGACTTAACATTATCATCACCACTTACAACAACTGTTTTTTCAATATACGTGCTAATTCTAGACTGTATATTACCACTTAGAGTATAGAGTGCTTCTTGCTTTGTTGGAGCACATCCTTTGTGGGTTTCACCAAATATAGAAGTTGCCATCAAAGAGCTTGATGCTACTAATGTAGCAGTGAGTAAAAATGTAAGTTTCAAGTGTTTCCTTTTATTATTTATCTAATACCATCCATACATAGAGTTCATGAGAACTTCTATCCATCCAAGCATCTTGAATGTGTGCAGTTATACTAGCATTTGCACTATAAGTACTTTGGTCATGTGTTTGCATTGAAGCTTGTGAGTTTGTAACTACTTCTTCTTTTGTCATATGAAGTTTTACTTTAACTTTTGTTTGAAGTGAAAGTTCATCTAACGCACGTTTTATAGCAAGCTTTCTCTGAGTTGAGATAGATTGATCATAAGTTCTTCCAGCTACTCCAACTGCACCACGATATCCATCCATACTCGGAGTAATTACCCATACAGGTGCTACATTAGGATTTCTAGGTGCGGGAGAAGAAGAACATGCTGCAAAAGATAGAAATAGTACAACTATTAATAGTTGTACTTTTTTCATTACTTATCTAAAGCTGCGTCCATAGCATCAAAAGCTTTTGATGCTTGGAATTGTTGCCATAAAGCATTGTCATTTTTTAGACTAGTTTTTGCTGTTGCTTTAACTTTTTCATTGATGTAATCTTCAGGAACTGTAACTAAAAGATAGATGTTACCAGAAGGTGCTTGCCAAAAGTCAACCGCTTTTGAACGAGCAAGACTTACTTTAGCCATTTGATCATCAACTGCTTGAGTCATTTTGTCTACAGTTTCACTATCACCAGAACCAGTTGTTTGAGTAAAACCTTTCATTCTTGATTTTACTTCAACTTTGATTTGTTGAGCAAGATCTGAACGACCATTCATTAGTGCTACTTTACGCATGTGACCCATACCAGCTCCACTTTTTTCAGCAATACCAACACCAGCATAAGCACCTTCCATCATAGGAACACATGTCCATTTAGGAGCAGGTACATTCTCTTGTTTACAACCAAAAGTTGTTGTTGCTGGTTCTGTTGGTGCTGGTGTTTCACCACCACATCCTACTAGTGTTGCAGCTAATGCAACTGCAGCTGTAATCGATATAATACTTTTTTTCATTTGTTTTCCTTATTTTATCTGAATGAATTATAGCTACATAATCCTTAATTTTATTATAATTTAACTACAAATAATATTTATGCAAAATATTGTTAGTTATTATAAATATGTTAAGCATCTTTAGCTAAAATTCCATTACTTATATATAAAGGTTTTTACATGGTTGTTACTCGTTTCGCTCCCTCTCCTACTGGATACTTACATATTGGTGGTCTTAGAACTGCACTTTTTTCTTACCTTTGGGCTAAAAATAGAGGTGGAAAGTTTGTTTTACGTATCGAAGATACAGATAAAGCTCGTAACTCTGAGGAAGCTACTCAGGCTATTTTAAAGGCCTTTGAGTGGTTGGGACTTGAAGCAGATGGTGAGATCACTTACCAATCTCAACGTGATGATATCTACGCAAAGTACATCAAACAACTTCTTGATGAGGGTAAGGCATATAAATGTTACATGTCAAAAGAGGAGCTTACAGAGCTTCGTGAAACTCAAATGGCAAATAAAGAGAGAACTATGTACGATGGTCGCTATCGTGACTTTACTGGAACTCCTCCCGAGGGTGTTGAGCCTGTTATCCGTATAAAAGCTCCTTTAACTGGTGAGATCTTAGTCAAAGATGGCGTGAAGGGTGATATCTCTTTTCAAGCTGAAGATATCTTAGATGACTTTGTAATCGCAAGAGCTGATGGTGCTCCTACTTACAACTTTGTAGTAGCAATTGATGACTACCTTATGGGTATTAACGAAGTTATTCGTGGTGATGACCACCTAAGTAACACGCCTAAACAGATGGTAGTTTATGAAGCACTAGGCTTTGATGTACCAATGTTTTACCATGTACCAATGATTCACAACTCTAAGGGTAAAAAACTCTCTAAACGTGACGGTGCAACTGATGTTATGGCTTATAAAGAGATGGGTTATAAACCTGAAGCACTTTTAAACTTTTTAGTACGTTTAGGATGGAGTCATGGAGATCAAGAGATATTTTCAATGGAGGAGATGATAGAGCTTTTCAATCCAAAAGATATCAACAAGTCAGCAAGTATTTACAATACTGAAAAACTTGACTGGCTCAATGCTCACTACATCAAAAACACACCAAACGCCGAGTTAGTAGAACTCTTAACAGACTACGGTGTAGTGCTTACTTCACACGATAAAAAAGAGATTCTTTTAGATGCCCTTAAAGAGCGTGCAAAGACTCTCAAAGAGCTAGCTGAACTTGTAAATGAGATAGTTATAACACCAACTTCATATGATGCAAAAGCAGTTAAAAAAGCCTTTAAAGGTGATGCTGTTTCTGTTTTAAATGCCTTTGGAGCAAAACTCTCAGCAGCTGAGCCTCATCTTCCAACAGAGTACCATGCTCTTATGGAAGAGGTTGTAACAGAGATGGAGATCGGTTTTGGAAAAATAGGAATGCCTCTTCGTGTAGCACTTTTAGGAAAGATGGGTGGACCAAACATAGATGTTCTTATGGCTATTATAGGTAAAGAAGAGACTATGCTTCGTATTGCTAATGCTATTACAGCTAACTCTTAAAGAGTTAAAAATCCTCTTCTAAAACTAAGAAGGGGCTGGGACTTTAGTCCCATAAATAGATAGCTAAATTAAAGTTTACATTCTATTAATTAAGTATTACTCAACATAAAGTTATACTTCTCCCATGAATAACAAAATAAGCATAAAAACCATCTTCAATCTTATACTAGATAAAAAACCTACTCTTATTTATGGGCAGATCATCACTCTTATAGCTATACTTGTTAGTGTCCCTATCCCTCTTATGCTTCCTGTGATGGTAGATGAAGTTCTACTCAATAAACCTGCTATTTTTGTGAACTCTATAAATGCCATTTTAGGAACTACTTCGGCGTTTAACTACATACTTATCGTTATGTTTGGTGTGATATTTTTACGATTTACTTATTACTTTTTAACAGTCATAAC
>Ga0256826_1001854_pt1 | contig 13105 bp, 13 predicted proteins | sample CV79metaG_FD_185975 | JGI IMG/M metagenome (GOLD analysis project Ga0256826, IMG submission 185975) | Hydrothermal vent microbial communities from East Pacific Rise, Pacific Ocean - CV79 | ecosystem: Environmental > Aquatic > Marine > Hydrothermal vents | place: Pacific Ocean: East Pacific Rise...
GAACTACTCATTGCATCAATATCATGTGCCATCTGACTTTGAATACCATGAATATTTGTATTCATTGTAGCCATGCTCTCTTTGACTTTTAACATATTGTTATTCATCATGTCAAATTTACCATTTAGGCTAACTACTTCTACGGACATTGTATCGACTGCTTTTGCCATAGATCCAACATAGCTTGTCATTATGTAGAGCATGGTTGCAAAAAATAACATTAACAGTATTCCAAAAATAATTCCAAGAATTTTTAAAAAATTACCTTTTTTATTTACATTATTATCCATCTCTACTCCTTTATTCATTCCGTTGACCGTTATTCCTGTTGGTACTGTACTCATCTAAACTCCTTACCCTTTAAGACTTTCTATTTTTATAGTAGCAAGGAATTGTGTCGAATTTATCAAAAAAATAAATTATAGAGAGTTAAAAAAAAAAGTGAGTTATTTTGATACAAAACTTATATAACGTAACTATTTAAATTATTTTAGACGGATAGCTTATTTAACTTTTTTTCATACTGTGTTACTTTAGCTCACGATGTTCTCTATCGAAACACTTTATTTTAGGGCAATAAGAACTTAATAGAACTATTTACAATAATTTTTAATTAAAATAATTTATTACAAACAAATTATTTTATAATACAATATGTTTGTAAAGGATATACAAATGAATATAAATAATTTAACCCTTATTGTTCTTTTTTTTCTGATTTTTCTTATGTCAGGATGTGGAAGTAGTAATAATAGGGACAACGACAATAAAACTAAAGTATCAATTAATGTTGATTTTAAACAAATTAGTGAAGAAAAATATAATAAAATTTCAGAACTTCGTATTGCTTTGGTTAAAGGAAATAAATCTTACTTAGATAATGAATTAATGATAAAAAAGAGTGATTCTCAAAGATGGTCAATTCAAATTGACAAAGAGAAAGAGTCAAATCTATTAAATGTACGTATTATTGCAAAAGATATAGAAGATAAAATACTTTATAAAACTAAAATAGGTACTCAAATTGATGCAAGTAAAAACAATAAATTAATTCTTGAAGAAAGCCCTAAAACTACATTTAGTAGTTTAATTAAAATTAAAAATATTAGCCATACATACAGTGGGAAAAATATTAAATTTTCTTTTTCAATTGAAAATACTCAACAGGATACTTTAGTTTATCAACTCTCTAGTAAAGAAAAAGGTACATTTAGTACTACAAATGGAAAGTTAAATTTTTCATCATCCACGGTTAATAAATTTTCTTCTATTTATACTCCTCTAAGTGATGAAAAAGATATAAAATTAACATTGAAATTAAAAAATAGTATGGATGAGATAATAACCGTACCTTTTATAATTTTTTCAGATTCTAAGGAGTTAAGTTTTTATTCAGCACCTAAAATGACAGTAGATATAGATGAAATGCTTGTTCCTCAAAATCTTTATAAACTTAAAGCTCAAATCGAAAATTCGGACTCAAAAAGTTGGAGTTATCGATGGAGTAAAATTAGAGGAGCTACGTTAAAAAGTACTCAAGAGAGTTTAAATCAAGATGAAATAGAAATAGAAGCTTTCAACGATAGCAAGGAGTATCCTTTATGTTTTGTTTTGGATGCATTCAATTCTAAAGGTGCAAAAAGTCATATTAAAAGATGTCTTAATCGTGAGACAAATGTTGTTGCTTTGAAAAAAACAGGTCAAAAAAGAAGTTATGATACCACAGGTATAAGAGTAAGTGATAAGAGTTTAAAAGATGATGGATTTTATCATTCAGGTTTGACAAATCGTTATTCTCGAAATGATGTTTTAGAAGAGGTACGTGATGAAATCTCTGGTTTAATCTGGCAAGATGACAGTATGGTAGAAGTTGAACGTTACTCTTGGAGTAAAGCTTTAAGCTATTGTACGGCTCAAGGTAAAGGATGGAGAGTACCAACACGAAAAGAGTTACTTGGTATTGTTGATTATACAAAAAAAGAGTTAACCATTGATAAGTTGTTTCTTTATACAGCACCTGATAGATATTGGAGTTCAACATCTTATGTTGGGGACAAAAATATTGATGCTTCAAGTTATGCTTGGTTTGTTAATTTTAATGTTGGAAATCAAAGTAGTCATGCCAAAACAAAGAAAATTTTTGTTCGCTGTGTACGTGACAATTAAAAGGATTTAGAAATGAAAAAAATAATAATATTATGTACAAGCTTAACAGCTTTAATTTATGCGACAGTGCCAAATTTAAAACTTTTAAACTTTATTGATGTTTCAACACAACTAGAGTGGCAACAAACAGAACTTAGCAATCAAAAAAGTAAAACATGGAAAAGTGCTGTCTTTTATTGTGAGAATTTAGATTTAAACGCTAAAAAAGATTGGAGACTTCCGAATCTTATTGAGCTAACATCATTGGTTGATGACCAATACTCAGACCCTGCTGTTTCAGAGAGATTGAGAAAAACAACCATGTTTGGTGGAGAAAATTATTATTGGACATCTACAAGCTTTGCAAGTAGTTTAGACAATGCATGGTTTGTTGGGTTTCATGCAGGAAACCAAAGTAATGGTAATAAAATAGAAAGTCATTACGTTCGTTGTGTTAGAAGTACCAAATAATAAAGAGTTTTTTTAAGTCAAAAAGTGCTACTCTTAGAGATAAGGAGTAGTCATGAAAAAGTTTATAAAAGTAAGTTTACTATTAGGTTTTATTATTTTTACAGGTTGTTTGGAGCGTCAACAAATACCCATAACGTATACTCAACCTGTATCCTCAAATGTTCTTGTTACAGAAGCATACAAACATTTGGGAAAAACCTATCAATATGGAGCAACAGGACCTAAACATTTTGACTGTTCAGGTTTTGTCTACGCTGTGCATCGTAATGTTGGAATTACACTTCCTCGAACATCCATCCATCAATCTCAAATTAAAGCTAAGAATATCTCACGACACAATTTAAAAGTAGGAGATTTGGTCTTTTTTGATACATCGAATAAAGGTCATGTCAATCACTCTGGTATCTATATTGGAAATGGAAAATTTATTCACTCTAGCAGTGGTAAAGCCTACTCTGTGACAATTTCTGATATAAATGCATGGTATAAAGATAAATTTAAATGGGGTAAACGTATTCATGCAAATCAATGATATATTATTTAAAATAAAAACAGCACTTTCTCTGAGTGATGAGGATGTAATAAAAGCATACTCTTTGGCTGAATATGAGATGAAAAAAGAACGCTTAGACAGTATTCTAAAACGTCGTCAAGATAAAGACTATGCGGAAGCAAACTTTGAAGAGTTGGGTATTTTTTTAGATGGCTTGGTACTTTTAAAACGAGGTCCTAGCGATAAAGTAGCCAATGAAGAAGAGGTTATTGCATTGAGTAATAATCTTATTATGAAAAAACTTCGTGTGGCTTTGGAGTTAAAAGAGGCAGAGTTAATTATTATTTTTGCTTTGGCTGAAATCAATTTAAGTAAACGTCAAATTGGTTCACTCTTTCGTAAAGAGGGTACAAAAAACTTTAAAGAGGCTTCCGATGAATTGCTTATGGCATTTATTGAAGGTCTTGATGAGTTCTATTATGATGGAGAAGAGATTTAGATAGCCTCAAAAGGCTATCTTTTAGATATATGAATTAAGGTTTTCCTTTTAATAGACGCTTATAGGCATCAACCAAAGAAGTATAAGGTGGGATATAAATACTTTTTGAACGATTTCCCATTCTAATGGTTTGTTTAATGTCAAAATGTAGATGTATGGAAGTTTTGGTTTTTCCCATGTTGTCGGAAACCAAGCCTATTTTTTGACCTCTCCAAACCCTTTGACCTCGGTGTACTTGAATCGAACGTGAGTTGAGATGAAGATAGCGATAGGTTCTTCCTGTTTTTCCTCTTAATTTTACACTGTACGAACCGATATAGGTAATCACTCCTTCTTCTACAGCTACAGCATAATGTTTATTATTTTGGCAATTTCTTGCTCGAATATCCACCCCTTGATGTCCTGCACCTGCTGGGCAAAGAGGCATGCTTCTTGTCCGTTTCTCACAATAGTTGTCTTTCCATGGATATTGATAGTTGCGTTGGTCACAAAGGCTACCCCTTGGTCCAAATTGTCCCCCAATACCATAAACTTGCGAATTAATAAAGGCAGGAGCATACGCCAATGGAAAACGAATATTTGGAGCATAAATATAGTTGTCTCCATATCGACCATCGCCACTATTAGAAGGCTTTAGTTGTCCCGCAGGATAATAGGTAAAGCCTTTTCCTTTCCACGTTTGTGCTTCTGATGCTATTGGTGGTTTTGATGCACAAGAGTTAAGTAGCAATAAAAGTACTAAAGTTAAGAAATATTTCACGGTCGTCCTCCTACCATAATGAGTTTGGTATAAAGAGATTTTACAAAACCTTCTTCTTTACAGCGTTTGTCTTTTTTGGGATTGTCACATTCAATAGAGAGTGTATAGTTAATTCCATGACGGTTAAAGTCAGCACTCATAATCTCCTCTTCATATAAAAATTCAACAGGAGGCGAGGCTTTCATCATTTTTTGAAATTGAGCATCATTGCTTGGAACATTTTCTTGAAAAGTTCTATCGCCTGTAATCATAATGCTTGCACCTTTAAGAAAAAAGCTAATGGTATAAAAATCTTGGTCTGCTACCACCGCCATGTTTTTATCATAAGCAAAAGAGCTTGGAATATAGACAGGTAATTTTGTATTTTTGATTCCTTTTGTTAGAACAGCAGGGTAGGGAGTAGAGGGTTTTTGATGTTGAAGATTTGGTTTTGGCCATTGTATCTCAAGTATTCCACTTTGAGCCGTTAAGGCAGATACAATAAATAGACTAAATATGAGTAAACGCATGTTTAAACTCCTTTTTTCTTTATTATATCATGATATAGGTGCCAAAATGTGAATTAATACATTCCCCACATGGGTAAAAGTGTCTCTAATTGCTTCTCATTAAGTAGTTTAATGGTTTTTTTAAGACATTTGAGTTGAATCAATGTTGTTTGGACTTTTAGTGTGGCAATCTCATGAAGTGTAATCTCTATGGTTTCTAAGTCATCATCTCCATCAACCACCATCTCAATAACATCAGCTTCTAGCTCTTCGATTTGTTCTTTATTTTTCATAACCTTTCTAACTGTATCGTATCGAATTTCTAAAAGTTTTCTTTTTTGTGCATGGCTTAACGAGAGTTTTCCTTTTCCCCAATTTTCCATGAGTAGTTTTGTAAGAAATGGCAAGCCTTTTTGATTGATTAAGAAAGGAGATTTTCTTAACTCATTAATTTTTTTATAGAGCTTCATCTCTGTGTGCATTTTGATAAACTCTTCTGTAGGATAGTATTTGACTAAATATTTGGCAATGCTTTTTAACTCTTTTTTTGAAACTATTCCCTTTAAAGAGGGCATTACTCCAAAACGTTGAACTTTATTAGATTCACAAATAGAATTTTTAGGCTCAGGATGTAAGGCATAATTGATAATAAATTCCTCTTGTTGTTGCTCATTTTTAATCTCAGCATTAATATGAAGCATGACCGCATTCATTGGGGGTGCTTTAAAAGATGAAACCATAGAAGCAGTAGGAATTTTGAGTGTGTGACAAGAAACACAATGTTTTTGGATTAATATTTGAGCATCTGTAGCATGGCTAAAAGTAGAAAAAGTTAACAACAATAAAAAATTAAAGAGAAGCGTATTTTTCCACATGGGTTTATGTATCCTTTGAATAGCTATAAGTTAATTCTATTATAAAGATAAGTAATGAAGAAAATAAGTATTTTTGAAGTTAAAAAGGATTTTTAAAAAAAATGTGTACATAGGTTGCAAGTATTATAAAAACTTATGTTTAAAATTAATAAAAAATACATTTTTTTGTATTAATTTGTATTAAATAGATATAGGTTTAAAAATTTTAAACCTATATCTGGGTAGTTTGGTTACTTTACTTCGTACTGTTCTCGACCCATCATATAAATATCGTTACCTTTGGTATCATTTACAACCGTTACAGGAAAATCCTCAACTGTAATTTTTCGTACAGCTTCTGGTCCTAATTCTGGATAGGCAATTACCTCTGCTGAACGGATTTGTTTTCCAAGTAATGCTCCTGCTCCACCTGTTGCACCAAAGTAGATACCACTGTATTCAACACAGGCATCTTTTACCTCTTGGCTTCGTTTTCCTTTTCCTATCATTCCTTTAGAACCATTTTTAAGCATGGTTGGAGAGAATGAATCCATACGGTATGAAGTGGTAGGTCCTGCACTCCCAATTGGGTCTCCTGGTTTTGGAGGTGTTGGTCCCACGAAATAGATGATAGAACCTTCCAAATCAAAAGGAAGCTCTTCGCCTGCTTCAATAAGGTCAACCAATCGTTTATGGGCTGCATCACGAGCGGTAAAAATTGTACCATTAAGTAAAACAGTATCTCCTGCTACAAGTTGTTTGGTATCTTCATCTGTTAGTGGTGTGGTTAGTGTATAAGTTGCCATCTTTTCTCCTTATATTGTAATGTGTGTATGTCTTGAACTGTGACATTGAACGTTTACAGAAACAGGAAGAGAAGCGATATGACAAGGGTTTGACTCAATATGAACAGCCAAAGCAGTTTTTGTTCCACCCATTCCCATTGCACCAATTCCAAGATTATTGATTTCGGTCAACATTCTCTCTTCTAGTTCAGCCATCTCAGGGTCTCTGTTTTTGGTTTCAAGGTCTCTGAATAGGGCATGTTTGGATGAGATACATGCTTTTTCAAAAGTACCACCAATTCCCACACCAACCGTAATTGGAGGACAAGGGTTTCCACCTGCATCAGAGATAACCTCTTTTACATATTCAACAATTCCATCTTTACCCGCAGCTGGTGGGAATACTCTAGCACGGCTTACATTTTCAGACCCACCACCTTTGGCAGCATACTCAATATCAATTTTATCGCCTTTTACAATATCAAAATGGATAATTGCAGGAAGGTTGTATCCTACCGTATCTTTGAGGTTAGCACGACTAAATGGTTCACAAGTTGAAGCTCTAAGGTACCCATCGGTATAACCCTCTTCGGTTCCTTTATTAATAGCATCTCTTAATAGACCACCGTTAACACGTACTTCTTCTCCTACATTTACAAAGAAAACAGCCAACCCTGTATCTTGACAGAGTGGACGCTTTTCATCTTTAGCTATGTTTGCATTTTCAAGAATTTGACGAATAACTTCTTTACTCACTGGCGACTTTTCATTCTCCATTGCTTGTTCTAGTGCATCATACGTATCTTGTGGTAAATCTGTACCACAATGCATAATCATATCTCTAACGGCTTTGACAACAACGTCAAATTCAATTTCTCTCATTAAAAGCTCCTATATATAGAATAATAAAAATATTCTACTCTTTAGCGAGTTAAGGGCTTATAAATAAAAAGGGCTAGATTGAAAGCTTTAGGTAAGTGGGTAGGGTGGTAATAGGTTAAGATTATATAAGGGTAATTTGAGCATTACCCTTTTTTTAAATTAGTTGAAAAATCCATTCTTTGTTAGAATATCAATACCTTCTTGAATACTTTTTACAGAAGTATTAAATTTATTCTTAATGTCATCATCAAGTGAAATCTCAATAATTTTTTCAACACCATTTCGTCCAAGGACAACAGGTACACCAACTGTTATATCTGAATATCCATACTCTCCATTGAGCAAGACAGAAGAAGATACAACTGTTTTAGAATCATTTAAAATAGCTTCAACCATAAATGCAATGGCTCGTCCAGGTCCATAATAACCAGAAGTTCCAAGGTGTTTTACAATCTCTGCTCCACCATTTTTGGTTCTATCAATAATCTCTTCCATCTCTTGTTGGCTCAAAAGTTCTGTGATTGCGACATCGCCCACTTTGACTTCTTGAGGTAAAGGAATCATATTCTGTCCATGATCTCCAATGACCAAGGAACCTATTTGTCCTGCACCATAACCAAGTTTGTTATAAATTTGATATGCCATTCTTGAACCATCTAAAGCCCCTGAAAGACCAATAATTCTGTTGCTTTCCCAGCCTGTAATCTTTTGAATGGCATAGGTCATAACATCCAAAGGATTAGAGACAGAGATAATAATGGCATTGGGAGAATATTTCATCACATCTTGGGTAACCGACTTAATAATTTTGGCATTAATCATTAAAAGGTCTTCTCTTGTCATGTCTCCTTTTCTTGGTACACCAGCTGTAATCACTACAATATCGCAATCTTTGACATCAGCAGAGGTTTCTGCCGAGCTAATAATGGTAGGTTGTGGTGCATAATGGGTTGATTGTCCAATATCAATGGCTTTACCTTTAGCGACACCTTCTGCAATATCAAAAAGTACAATTTCACTACAGGTTCCCATCATACTTAAACTAAAAGCAGCCGTTGCACCCACTGCCCCAGCACCAATAATTCCTACTTTTCGTCCTGTCATTTTCTATCCTAACTTTATGGTTTAATATTAACTATTAAAAACAGTTAATAACATTAAATAAATTTTAGCATTATTATTCTTATATAAAACTTCAAAATCCCTCAAGTAAGGGATTTTGAAAATAAGGATACTAGTGTTGGTTATTTATCAAAGAATTTTAATTCGTAGAGTGTGTCAACCATCTCTTGAACAGAGGCAACAGAGTTTTTAAAGCGTTCCACTTGAAGTGGTTTAAGAGACATTTCAATTACTTTTTCTGCACCACCAGCACCAATCATAACAGGTACACCTGAAACAATATCTGAATACCCATAATCATCTTTTAGCATAATGGCACAAGAGTGAATTTGATTGGTGTCTTTTAAAATAGCATCAACCATTACCGTTGTTGATTTTGCAGGTGCATAATAAGCAGAACCATCGCCTAAGAGGTTTACTATTTGTGCTCCTCCATTTTTTGTTTTTTTAACAATATCGCCAATCTCTTCGCTGTCTAATAAGTCATCAATTTGTACCCCAGCTACGGTTGTAAATCTAGGAAGTGGAACCATTGTATCTCCATGACCGCCCATTACAGTTGCTCTAATTTGACCTGCACCATAGCCCAATTTTTCGTAGATAAAGTGAGCCATTCTTGCTGCATCAAGAATTCCTGCCATTCCCAAGACTCTTTCTCTCGGGAAACCTGTCTCTTTTAACACAACATAGGTCATAACATCAAGAGGGTTTGAAACAACAACAACAATTGCATCAGGTGCATGTTCTTTGATTTCTCTTGCATATTTTTGAACAATGCCTGCATTAAGTGTAAGTAAATCATCTCTACTCATACCAGGTGTTCTTGGTGCTCCTGCTGTGATAACCACCACATCAGAATCTGCCATATCTTCAGGACCTTTTGCTGCTTTTACAATGGTGTGTTGTCTTGCTGCGTTGGCTGCTTGAGACATATCCAACGCTTTACCTTTTGCAACATCATAGTTTCTACCACGTAAAACAACATTATGACAAGTTCCATTCATTGCCAATATAAATGCTACAGTTGAACCAAAATTACCAGTACCAATTACCGTTACTTTTTTACCTTTTGCCATTCTTATCCTTGTGCATTAAATTGCTCATACTTTTTGTTTAAAAAAAGAGCTTACTGATAGATAAAAAATATCTATGAGTAAACAGATTTTGAAAACAAATTTTTTATGAACTTAATTCGATTATAACGAGAGTTGGTAACAAAAATGAAACATTAAGTTAATTATAGGTTATATTTGATGCTTTTGAGAAAAGAAGAAACACTCCTTTTCTTGGAAAAATAAGAAATATCACTTTCTATTACAAATTATGATACGATTCGTAACTTATTTTTCTTGAAGAAGTTTTAGTATTAATTAAAGCTTATAATATTTTAGTGCTTTTCTTATTTTATATTTACGTATTAGGTTAAGAGGTTTTCTTTTAATTTTATTGTGTTCCAAAAAACTTAAACAGGCATCAACGATACGTTTACTAGATTTCCCATCATAATAAGGGTGTGTCTGAGCAATAAATTCTTTTAACGCTTTCATCATTTTTTCTGGACAGCTTAATGCCAAATCCAACGCTTTTTCTATCTCATTGGCTGTAGAGATATTAATCATATACTCTTTGGGTTGATTATTGTTTATCGTCACAACAAGTTTTTTTTGAAGTACAAATTCTGTAATGGCAGAGGTCGTATCACTAAGCATAATATCGGCTTGTTTAAACAGTGGAATTAAATCAGTTGTGTCATAAAATGTAAAATATTTGTTCTCAAAACTTTTAAACCTTTCTACTATCTCTTTTTCCATTTTTGGGTGTAGTACAGAAATAAAATTGTATTTCTCCAATTTAGATAAACGTTCTATTTCTAAAACAACAGCTTCATTTTTAGCCAAACTCAAACGACTGGTAAAAGTAGAACTTATCATAACAGTAGGTTTTGTGTTTGAATCTTTTTTTCTCAACGGAAAGAGAGGGTCTACCTTGCTCCAACCTGTCTCAACGACTTCAAAATGTTTGTGTTTTTTTTGCAGTTTTAAAAAAGGTTTGGTGGTGCTTTGCCCTTGGGTACAATACAAATCAAAAAGACCACGAATATTAAAATGCCCTTTTGCTTCGCTTCGTTTACCCACAGAGAAGCCATGAAAAATTTGTACTTTTATCCCCGAAAAAAAATCAGGAACAACATTTGTTGCCACCAAAACAACATCTGGCTGATAGTTTAATACTTTTTCTATAGAGTCTAATAATATTTCTTTACTTGATAGTTGGGCTTTTGTATTCTCTTCATCACAAAACCATTTGACTTCTAATCCACGTTTTTCTATTTCTGTTTGTAGTGGTCGTCCAATAGGAATGCTGTAGGGTTGAGAGATATATATTAAGAATTTTTTCATAAATTATTATACTTAAAAAATAGACAATTGATAAAAGTAAAGATAAAATAGCACACTTAATTTAAAAAAGAGAGAAGAATGGTTTGTTTGAAATATAAAAATAAAAGTTTTATTTGCGTGAAAAAGAGTATTTTATACAGTCTGTTATATGCTTTTTTGATGACGACTACCTTGTTTGTAATGGATAGCCTTTATGCTTTGAGTAATGAGTATTTTATTTTTAAATTTACCTCAAAAGAGTTTTTTAATAAGATGCTTCTTTTAACAGTTTTTATTTCATTTATTCCTAAACCCAAAATTCGATATATTGTCTATTTGCTCTTAATTGGCTTCTCTTTTTTTCAATATGTTCATTTTGAATATTTTGGCAAAAATATTGCAGGAATAGAGTTTTATCTTTTTGCAAGTAACTTGCATGAGACTTTTGAGGTTATGAATAGCATGTGGAGTATTGTTCTTATCCCTTTAGTCATCTCTCTTGGTGCTTTTGTACTTCTCTATATTATTGACTCCAAAGTTGCTATCCGCTCTTTTAAATTTAAATATGCTTTACACATTCTATTAATAGGTATTTTAGCTCTGAATATGCAGATGTATTATTTGACCAATATTCACAAAGGCAATTTAAAACATACCGATAGCAAAAGGCTTTATCCCACCACCAACAGACACTCTTGTCGAAACTTTTTTGTGAGTTTGAATTATTTTATTTTTGGTATTTTGCCTAAAAAGATGTTTAATGAAAGAGCCGACTTTCCTATTTTAGAAAAACCCCATTTATTAGACAGTGATGTTAATAGAACTGTTGTCTTTGTTATTGGAGAGAGTCTACGTTATGATACTTTTTCGATGGAAGAGAACAAACTAACACCCAAACTACAAAGCTTAAAAAATGATGAAAATTTCTTTTTTAAAAAGGTTTATTCTGGTGGAACAGTGACCAAAGTTTCTATTTCAACGCTTATTAATCGGCTTAAGTATCCAAGTGGCTTGCCTCAAATTGCCAAAGAAGATAATTGTCTTTTTAGGTTGGCAAAAGAGAACCATTTTAAAACCTATCTCTATTCAGCACAAAGTAGTTTTCATTTGCAAATGTTAAGAGATATGGTTTGTCCCAAATATATCGACAAGCTTATTCCACGTGATGAATTTGAATCCTATATGAGTCCTACAAGTTATGATGAAGATTTAGAAACATTGGTCAAAAAAACCAATGTATTAAAAGGCAAAACATTTTTAGTCTTACATCAACGAGGCTCACATAGTCCCTATCGTAAACAGTACTCAAAAGATTTTGATAAATATACTCCCTATGAAAATACAGCACTCTATACCGACACACATCTCTATAATCTAATTCAAGAGTTAAAAGCTTCGATTAAAGGAGAGTTTTTTATGATTTATGTCTCTGACCACGGCGAACTGTTGGGCGAAAATGGCAAAAAGGGTCATGGTCATTTCGAAAAAGAGGTCTATACTGTGCCACTATTGATGTACAGCAACTCTAAAAACAAAATCTTAAAAGAGCAGTTCTTATCACTTAAAAACCATTATGATGTCTCTAACTATATCGTCTCGTTATTGGGTTACCAAGCAGACAAAACAGACAATAAAGAGCGAAGCATGTATATTTTAAACTCCGACCTAGATGGTTTTTCGGGTTATGGTGTGATTAACATCAAAGATGGTGTTGAATCTCAAATGGAGATAAAAAGATATTAGGCTTTGCCTTTTATCTTTTTGAGTCTCTTTTTATTGGCAAGATAGTTTGCTTGTTCTTTCAAAGCTTTTGCAAAAAGTTCTTTCAGTTCATCTTCATCTATCTTAGCAATTTTTGCATAGTGTTCAACCATCAGTTTGTTGTCGTCATCATCGTTACTCAGCTTTGCCATGCTCTTCATGCGTAGTTCATTGTCCAACTCCACAAACTTCATTCGGTTCACATCAATAATAGAAAACTCATATCCATAGCCATGTTTCTTGAGCAAAATATTCCCTGGAGAGTAGTCAATGTGGTAGACCTTTTTTTTGTGTAGAGCATAAGTAAACTCTACAAACTTTTTTAAAATATTCTCTCGGTCTTCAAAGTTTTTATCTTTAAACACCGCTCGTATCTCAAAATCATAATCAAAAAAATCAGAGATATAAAAACTCTCTTTAAACAAAAAACGTGTTGGAAATTCAATATATCCAATAGGTTTTGGTGT
>Ga0256826_1001855_pt1 | contig 13099 bp, 11 predicted proteins | sample CV79metaG_FD_185975 | JGI IMG/M metagenome (GOLD analysis project Ga0256826, IMG submission 185975) | Hydrothermal vent microbial communities from East Pacific Rise, Pacific Ocean - CV79 | ecosystem: Environmental > Aquatic > Marine > Hydrothermal vents | place: Pacific Ocean: East Pacific Rise...
ACTACAAAAAGCACTATCTGAAACTATTGAAGTTGAATGTACTCAAACTAAACTTAAAAATAGTGACTGGGTAGAAGTTTACCAAAAAAGTATTCAACCACTACAAATAGATAAATTCTATATCCATCCAACTTGGGATGAGCCTAGTAAAGAGCTTATAAATATAGAGATAGACCCTGCCCTAGCTTTTGGAACAGGTCATCACCCTACAACTGCTTCATCTTTAAGAGCAGTTTGTAAGTATGTTAAAAAAGATTCTAAAGTTATAGATGTTGGTTGTGGTAGTGGAATTCTAGGGATTGGAGCTATGAAACTTGGTGGAGTTGTTGATGCTTGTGATACTGACATAATCTCAGTAAATAACTCTATTGATAATGCTAAATTAAATGGACTAGAATTTGCCAATATTTGGGAAGGTTCTTGCTCTCTTAGTAAACAAAAATACAATGTAGTTATAGCAAATATTGTAGCAGATGTTTTAACATTTATAGCTAAAGATTTAAAATCAGCATTAGAGGATGATGGAATTTTAGTTCTATCTGGAATTTTAGAAAAATACAAATCAAAAGTATTGAAATTTTATGCTGATTGTACATTAGTAGAAGAGATTACCCAAGATGAATGGGTAACTTTAATTTTAAAAAAATAAAGAGAGAGTAGATGTCTGACAAAGAGTCAAATAACAAAAAAAATGACGATAACAATTTTTTCAACCAAAACCCACTAATCACATTTGCCATATTTTCAGTAGTTGTTATACTACTGTTTAAAACTCTTATTGGAGATGGTGCTGGATTGAACGGGGATTCTATACAAAGTAATACACGAACACAACAAGTTAGTTACTCAAAATTTAAAGAGTTAGTTAACTCTAAATCTATCTCTAAAGTTGAAATTGGTCAAACATATATAAAAGCAAAGTCAACTGATGGACAAATTTACAACACAAGAATTGTAAAAGGTGACACAAAACTTGTTGAAGAGTTAGAAAAACAAGGTGTTGAATACACTGGTTTTAGTGAAACAAATTGGTTTACTGAGATGTTTGGTTTCTTACTACCATTTATGATAATCATAGCTATTTGGATGTTCTTCGCTGGTAGAATGCAAAAATCTATGGGTGGTGGAATCCTTGGTATGGGTAACTCTAAAAAGATGGTAAGCTCAGAAAAACCAAATACAAAATTTGATGATGTTGCTGGTGTTGAAGAGGCAAAAGAAGAGGTTCAAGAGATTGTTGACTTCTTAAAATACCCAGGTCGTTATGTTGAGATTGGTGCTAAGATTCCTAAAGGTGTTTTACTTGTTGGAAGTCCAGGTACTGGTAAAACTCTTTTAGCTAAAGCTGTTGCTGGTGAAGCTGATGTACCTTTTTTCTCTGTAAGTGGAAGTAGTTTCATAGAGATGTTTGTTGGTGTTGGTGCTGCTCGTGTTCGTGACCTATTTGAACAAGCTAAAAAAGATGCTCCTAGTATTATCTTTATAGATGAGATAGATGCTATTGGTAAAAGTCGTGCTGCTGGTGGTATGATGGGTGGTAATGATGAGAGAGAACAAACTCTAAACCAACTTCTTGCAGAGATGGACGGTTTTGGGACAGATACTCCTGTAATTATTTTAGCTGCTACAAATAGACCTGAGATTCTTGATGCTGCCCTACTTCGTCCAGGTCGTTTTGATAGACAAGTTTTAGTTGATAAACCAGACTTTGAAGGTCGTATAAAAATCTTAAAAGTACATATGAAAAGTGTAAAAATGGATGATGATGTTGAGATAAAAGAGGTAGCTAGACTTACTGCTGGTCTTGCTGGTGCTGACTTAGCTAACATTGTAAATGAAGCAGCACTTTTAGCTGGTAGAAAATCTCAAAAAACTGTAAAGCAAAAAGATTTATATGAGTCTGTTGAGAGAGCTATTGCTGGTTTATCTAAAAAATCTCGACGTATTAATACTAAAGAGAAAAAAATAGTTGCTTACCATGAAAGTGGTCATGCTCTACTTGCTGAAACAACTGAGGGAGCTAAAAAAGTTTCTAAAGTTTCTATTGTACCTCGTGGTTTAGCAGCTCTTGGATATACTCTAAATAAACCTGAAGAAAATAGATTTATGATGCAAAAACACGAAATGTGGGCAGAGGTAGATGTTCTTTTAGGTGGTCGTGCTGCTGAAGAGGTTTTCATAGGTGAAATCTCTACTGGTGCTGGTAATGACCTTGAAAGAGCTACTGACATAATCAAGTCTATGGTTCAAACTTATGGTATGAGTGATATAGCTGGTTTAATGGTTCTCGAAAAAAGTAGACAATCATTCCTTGGTGGTGGACAACAAGCTTCAAGAGAATATAGCGATAAAATGGCTCAAGATATGGACGAGTACATAAAATCATCTCTTGATGAACATTATGCTAGTGTTGTTGCTAGACTTGAAGAGTACAGAGATGCCATAGAAGATATGGTTGCTTTACTTTACAAAAAAGAAAATATAACTGGCGAAGAGGTTCAAGATATTATTATTAATTTTGAACATAAAAACAATATAGAATCTAAAGTTCACATTGTATCTGATGAGATAGAAGAGGAACTAAGAGAAGATGCTAAGATGGCTAAACCATCTCTTAGCAAAGAGGAAGACTAAAGTTTTTAAAACATTAGTCTTCTAAAAACTTACTCACTCTTAGGAGTTGGGTGAAGTTTTTCATATAACAATTTATCTGTATCTATATTAAAATTAAAATACTCCGACTGAAAATTATTCCCAACTTTAGACAACTGAACCACTGCTCCAGCATTATTTTGAACTTGAAGATATAAAAGTCCAAGAGCATACCTACTCTCTAAAAAGTCTTTGTTTTTTCTTTTAGATAACTCAAGTAAAACTATAGCATTAGCTGTGTGTTTAGCTGATATTGAGGCTGTTGCTCCTAAAAATAAGGTATAAGCATCTCTAACTTTATACTCATCTATAAGTTGATTGTATAAAGTATAAGATTCTTCTGAATCACCACTATATAGTGAAGCTAAAGCCAATGTAGCAATTAACTCCCTTTTATCCCCTTTTGTCGTATAAAGAACTTTTTTAAGTTGTTCCCTTAAAAAATATAACCTACCCATAATTAGATTCTCTTGAACATATAAATACCTAGTTATATAAGAACCATAATACAAATCTTGAAAATGAAATTTTTGTTTTGCTAAATATGCTCTAACCTCTTTAGAGTACTGAGTCTCTTTTAGTTTGTAAAAACCTGTATCTATATACATTAGATGTGGTAGTATCTCGTTTGGTAGTATATTTACCAACTCTTTAGCAACTTTGTTGGCATGTTCATACTTACCTAATTGTTTTGCTATTGCTATCTCTAAAGCCAAATAGAGTGGTCTTTTTTTATAGTTATTATCTAACCAATCAACACTAGATAAAGCATCTTTATCTGTTAAGTTCATCAATGCTCTATATAACTCTAGCTCTTCACTATCATCCTCATTTCCCAAAGCATACTTTATAATATCTTTTAATTTTCTAGAATCCTTGTCTATAATTTTAGCACTCATGATGGCAAAGATTCCTGATAAATAGTTTTTTGCATCTAAATGGTAAGACCTAAGAAAATGTTTGTTAGCATTCACCATATCACCTAATTGAGCATAAGTTAATGCTAAATTATAATGAAGAATTGAGTGTTTAGGTTGAACTTTTAAAAGCTTTATTAACTCACTATTTGCTTCCCTTATCTTAAATGATAAAGCCTTTTTTATAGCATTTGTAATTCCTAAGTTAACATTAGATGAGTAAGCACCTTTAGTTAAATACTCTTTTGCTGAAGATATATCATCAATATATATATTGGCATTCCCTTTTCTAATGTAAGAGATAGTTTGATTTGCATTAAAAACTTTATATGGAGCAAAGTAAAAGATTTTTTGGTATGTTATAGAGGTAGAATCTTCTATCTTATTTCTAAAATTATTTTGAGCTAATTTTGAATCAAACAAAGAATCTTTTAGTACAACATTGATTGGATAATATTTATAAACCTCATTTGGAAACATATCTGTAACATTTTTAATATTTTTAGCCCCATCACTCACAAATCCAGCTTTAAGGTTAACAAACCCTAAAGCAAGTTCAGCTTTTGCTGGTTCTATATTTCTTAGTATAGAATCCTCTAAATGTTGTTTCGCAAGTGTAATATCACCAACTCTAGCATACAAAAGACCCAAACTAAAAACATCTGTTTCTAAAAACTTTTTTTCAATAGATTCAATCGCATCATAATTGTTTCCATATAAAACATCAATTTTAGCTTTTATATGTTTTTGAATATGTGGGTAATCATCTGAAGTTGAATTTTCCAATGAACTTAATGCTTCATAGTAATTTTGTTTATAGTAGTTTATAAGTGTATGGTAATATGAATAGAGTGGAGATTCTTTCTCATAAGGTAAGTAAGCATAAGCTAAATCTAAATAGTATTTAAAACTTTCATCATCTTTTAATTTTAAAGAACAAACAGCAGCATTTAAAGCACTAACACATCTCTTCTCATCATTTTTAATAGCTTTTTTAAAAGTATCTAAAGCAGTTTGGTACTGTTTCTCTTTTAGTTGTGCTACACCTAGATTGTAGTAAGATACTGCCTCACTATATTGAGCAATTTTTTCATAAAGATGAAGTGCTTCCTCTTTTTGTGAGTTAGAATAAAGGTAATTAGCCTTTGAAATCATCTTTTCTAATCTACTTGGTTCAATAGGCTTCTCACGATTCACATCTAATTTTTCATCTATCATATCCATAGATACAACTTCATCGTTTTTCTTTGATGAAAAAATCAGAACAATAGTACCAATAATTATAACTAATACTAAAAAACCTATAACAGAAAATAGTATAAGTTTTTTCTTCTTTTCTGGGTCTAAACTCTTTTTCGAATCATCTTGATTCTCTACAACCTCATCATCTTCCTCTTCTATAATTATTATCTCTTCTATATCCTCAGCCATTATCAACCCTAAATTATAATTCTTAAAAATGATAGCAAAATATTCTTTAGAAACTCTCCTCAATAAGATTTACAAACCACAATCTAAAAAATAAACCTAAAGTAGAGGTATATCCAACATCACTAAACACTAACTTTTTATTTTTATCATAAATAAAAGTTGTTGGATACGCCCCAATGTTAAACTCAGAAGATAATGTTCCATTATTATCGTTTACAACATTAAAACTATAATGATTCTCACTTAAATAGTTTTTTAACTCATTATCACTGCCAGATTTAACAGCTATGGTTAAAACATTGAAATATTTAGATACCCTTTCAATATTTCCAGCCTCAAGCTTACAAGTTGGACACCAAGTTGCCCATATATGAACTAATATTGGTTTAGTATTGTCTATAACATAGTTTTTATTACCAACTAAAACTATGTTATTTAATCTTAACGGCTTATCATTCAACTCTTGTGATTTATATAAACTAATAAGATTACTAAAAATAATTATAATAAATATATAAGATATAAACTCTTTAATATAGTGAGGAAAATTATTTATCTAAAACTGCCTTAACTATAATATTTATCTTATTATCAACACAAATAAAAAACTGACAAGGCATCTCTAAACCAAAATCTGTTCCATTTATATCTGAATTAGCTGTTAAAGTTATAGTATTTTTTGTATTTAAGATATCTGTCTTAAAAGAAAGCTCTTTTTTTACACCATGAAAATTCATATCTCCAACTAAAGTATATAATTTATCACTATGTTTCATAACTCTATCTATAGTAAAAATTGCTTTTGGAAAGTTTATAATATTTAATGTTTCCATCATATGTTCATCTCTATCCTTATTATCACTAATAAACATACCCATTTCTACAAAAAATTTACCATCTAATGTAGTTAAATCGTTATCTTCTATAGTTAAATCTGCCTTTAATTCCATATTGACCGGATCAATACTATCCATAATAATTCCTGTATGAGCTTGAACTAACCCCTCTCTTAAATATAAACTTTGTGCTAATAGACTTATGTTAATTAATAAAATAAACAATAAACTTTTCATAATAAAACCTTTATGTAATAATTAATGTAATAGATTTGAAAGTGCTAAACTTAAACCAAGACCTGAGGCTAACCAACCAACAAAAATCATGATAAAAGATAATTTAGATAAACTTACTTCTTGACTAAGCGTTCTAAATACAACCATATTATAATATGAGATTGTAAAAGGGTACACAATAGCCATAAAAAAACTAAACTCTAAATATGAAAATAGATAACTTACAAAAAATAAAAATGCTATAACCTTGTGTTGTGTTTGAATTTTTAACTTCAACCTATTTGCTATAACTAAACCAATAAGATGACAACTAATTATAAGAACAGTATATTCTGACCAAATATCTAGTCCAATATGGCGAGATATTGTTTCAAATAGATTTGAATCTAAAAATATCCATAAAATTAAAGGCAGATATGCCTTAAATGTATGTGATCTATTTTTAGATTCTACATCTACATCATAATTTCTCAATACAATAGCTGAAATCAATGCCACACTTGTTAAAGCGATAGACATAAAAAAACGATTTTCAATATCTGATGTAAAAAAATATGTACCTACTGAATAAGCAATAGCTAATGAAACTAAAAGCTCTGTTTGTTGATTTATCTTAAAAAGATATATCCCTAATGGTGCCATCATCCCAACAGAGATACCAAGTAAAAATAATGTAAAAATATTATACTTTGGATACAAAAAAGATAACATAAGCTGAAGAGTTAAAGCAAAAACAACTTTTAGTATAGGTTTATTAAAAATTATCCAATTTTTTCCTACTAAAACTGTTCCTAAAACTCCACCCATAAACATTGGAAATAATGCTATAAGATTAGAACCATAATGAGCAACTAAACCTGTTTGAACAATTAAAAGATAATAAGATAGCTCAAATCCTAAAAGTAATGATAATGCTATTGAATTACTCAAGATATTCCTTTAAAAGTAGGTATATTAAAGCATATGACAAATCATATAAACCAACAACCAATCCTAATATATCTACTTTATCTATATAAAATAAAGATATAAAGATAGTACCAGTTATAACTCTAGCAATAGATGTAAACATAGCCATATCATAAGAATTTTTATACATACCTATATAGTGTAAAATACCAACAAACCCCATAAATCCGAAGATAAGATAGTAACTATCTATAAATTCAAAGTTTAATAGTCCATAAATAGATGGAGCAAAAAGAAAAAGTACAATAGCCCCTAAACCATCTGAAGCAAAACCATTCATATGATAAAAAGTTATATAGTTAAATTTTGGTAATGAGATAGATTTGAATATAAAATATAACAATCCTAAAACACCTAAAACTCCAGCTAAAAAGCGAATAGACCACATTAAAATAATATCTATATTAAAATATCCAGCTTCTTCAAATCCAGCCAATGTTAATGGTATAAAAATAAGTAATACAACTAAAAGCCAAAAAGATACAAATCTCTTTGGTAGTTTATAAAAGTAAGATAATGATGATAACCCCATAAATAATATACCAAGAGCCATAGCTAAATGAGCATGAGCTATAACTAAATCATTTTTATGAAAAGCAACTCTAACATCTGGAAAAAATAAAATATTTCCCTGAATCATTACAAAAAGAAATGCCCATATACTAATTTTTAAATATGGTTGCTCTTTTAGTGTAATCTTAGCATCTATACACCATCTAACTAATAATGGTAAATATAAAAATGTCATCCACTGAGCAATCCACTCCTCTTCGTAAAATAAATCACCACGAAAAATTCTAGTTAATACAGAAATCAGATAAACAACAAAAGGAATTATCCAAAATATATGCCATCTTGGGGTAAAAAGCTCTTTTGTATGTAATTTTATAAGTAGATAAAAAAGTGGAATAATTGTAAAACTCATTCCAAGAGTATTATCTCCATGTGGACCAATAAGTGTTTTTTCAACCTGACCAATATATGGATTCATTAAAACTAAAAGCATTATAGGGGCTATAAATAAAGTATTTTTCGCAACTTTTACCCAAAGTGGTTCTACACTATACTGCCTAATCATTTTAAATATAGCTATAATATAAAAAATTCCAGAACCAGCTAGTAAAAAGTTTAATTCATACGCAAAATCATAAAATGGTAACCCTCTTTGAGCACCTAATAGTATAGAGATAGTACTCATAAATAAAAAAAGATGCCATAAGTAAAAATAGTTTCTAAGATGATGAGTTACACCATCTAAGTTTAATTTATCTTTAGCAAAAAGAGCAAATGGCAATAATGATAAAGCAAGCATAATAGGTCCATAAAGCATTAAAGTGATATGTAATGAACGAACTGTTGTTGTATTTAAAAGAGTATTGTCAAAAAGTGAAAAACCTATAAGTTGAGAAGCATATAATGCTCCAAAAAAAATAGATATTAAAAAGACCCATACCCAAACAGTAAGTGTACTTTTTATTAAATTATTGAATTTTTCCATCAACTAACCTTATTGTTTTTGTAGCATACTTCTCTATTTTCATATCGTGTGAAGCTACTATAACTGTTGTACCATTTCTCATAGCTAAAGAGAGTAGTTCATAAACAATTACACTATTTTTAGAATCTAAACTGCCTGTTGGTTCATCAGCAAATATAGTCTTAGGGTCATTTACCAATGCTCTAGCCATAGCAACTCTTTGTCTTTGACCACCAGATATCTCATTTGGGAATCTTAATGCTAAATCAGATATATTTAATTTTTCTAATAATTTCTCTATATTTTCTTTTTTAGTATCTAAACAAGCCAAAGCTATATTGTCATAAATATTAAGGTAGTTTATAAGATAATGAAATTGAAAAACAAAACCTATATTTTCTTGACGAAAAATATCTAAATTTTTAATTGAATCTAAATTATTTGAGTCTATTATTAAATTACCTCTAGAGGGTTTTAATAACGTAGATAAAATAGAGAGCAAGGTTGATTTTCCACTTCCACTATCTCCACTTAAAAATACAAACTCACCCTTTTTTATCTCAATTTCAATATTATGTAAAATATAATCATCTCCATAAAAATGTGAAATATTAGTTGCTTTTATCATGAGCATCCCTGATTTATAAGTAAGATAGGATCAGTTTTAGAAGCTATCCAAGCTGGAATTAGTGAACCCAATAAAGACATAAATATTGTAGATATAAGAACATAAACAATAATCTCTACACTCAACGAACCACTTACATAACCTTGAAGAATCTCAATATTTGGTAATATCATAAGCACTATTAAACTTAGTACTAAAGCAAAAAGATAAGCTGTTAAACTCATAATTAGTGTTTCAAAAAATAGATTTTTAATTATAAAAACCCTACTTTTACCTAATGCCCTCATGATTCCAAACTCCTCTTTACGGGAATTTACTATCATGCTCATAACAGAGGCTATCCCCATCAATCCCATAGCAAAAGCTAAAGATGAGATAACTAAAGATGAGTTTTCAATAATTTTAAACTGATTGTATTCTTTAATAAAGTTTTTTGTTGTTTTAACCTCAATGTCGTTATTAAACTTTAATATCTTATTTACAATACTATCTACATTTTTCCCTTTGTCAATAGAAACTAATAAAAATGAAGCTGAACGGGAAAAAAGTTTACCAGCATCTTCTATATTCATAACTACACCACCATCTTCAAACCCTACACTACTATGAAAATTACCAGATACTTTGAAACTTTTGCTACCAATTTTTACTTTATCTTGTTTTATTTGATTGGCTAAATTTGAACCTAAAAGTACCTCACCTAATTCTGGATAATTACCATTTAAAATATTATAATGTGCTAGATGATTCTTAGTTGTACCATATACTCCAGCTATTGGTATATGTGCTATTGGTGAAGCACCAACTATCATCCCATAAGATGATTTAACTCCATCAATATTTGAAATTTTCTCCAACAATTTTATATCTACATTTGAAAAAAAAGTATCTGCTATACCCTTTTGAGTAACAATAATATCCCCATCAGTTTTTATCATTTTTGAATACATTCCAATAATACCCTGAGAAACAGCACTAATTAGAAAAATTGCCATAACAGCAATAGTTATAGATGAAAAGATGAGTAAACTTTTGAATTTATTTTTACTTAGTGCTTTTAGTGCTATCATTTTTCTATCACTTTTTCTAACTCTTCTTTAGTAGTTATAAAAAATATATCTTTTATTTTATGCTTATCTAAACAAATAATAGTAATTTTACCCTCTTTATTTGGCACTACAGTTTGAAATATATCTTCATAATGTAAATAGATTAAATGTTTATATTTTTTAAGTTTTGGAAGAGCAAATAGAGTGGTGATTATAGTTGGCATACTATGAATATCAGCAATATAAACACCCTGTTTTTTAGACAAATAATTTTTATCTTTTTTATCTAAAAAGCTATTCACTAAAGCACCGGTATCTTTCTCAAAAGCACTGATGATTAGTTTAGTGTCTTTAGGGATTTTTATGCTTACACCTTGTGGTGTTTCAAACTTATAAGCTCTAAGCTTATCTATGGATGTATTTGTTTTAATTATCTCTGTTGCTAATAGCGCCAAATTTAACATAACTAATAGTAATATTGTTTTCAAAATATTTACACCTTTTATTATTATAATTTCTAATAGAAGTATATTCCACAAATATTAACTAATAGTAAAAATAGGTATCTCACTTGGTGCTTTATACCTTAGACTAATACCCCAATATCCGACTCCATTTGTAACATATAAATATGTTTTATTATATATATATTTACCTGAAAAATATGGTTGAAAGAGCTTAACTAATTTATTAAATGGATAGATTTGACCTCCATGAGTATGTCCACTCAACTGTATATCAATACGATTATCCATTATATACTCTATATCTTTTGGTTGATGAGCCAATAAAATTGTAAATAGTGTAGAATCTAATTTAGAAAATAATTCTTTAACTTTTCTTCTCTCTCCAAGTATAAAACTATACCTATCACTAAGCCCAACAAACTGTATAGAAATACCATTTATTAAAATGGTTGAAATAGTATTATCTAAACATTCTATATTACTTTTATCCATTAAAATTTTCAACTCTTTAGACCCATAAAATATATCATGGTTACCAGTAACATAATAAGATTTTGCCTTGATTTTTGAAAATATCTCTATATGTTCTTTAAGTTTATATGCTTTAGTTTGAAGTATATCACCAGTAAAAACAACTATATCTACCTCTAATTTATTAATTTGCTCAACTAATGAGATAAGATATGATAACTTTACACTCTTTTTTAGATGTAGATCTGAAAGTTGAACTATACGGATTGATGATTCTTGAATTAAATAATTATCTAATTTTATCTCATTAAAAGGGAAGTATTTCCACCCAAACTGAAAAGACATAGAAGAAACCTTTGTATTATAATTTTTTATAATATAAAATTATATCAAACTTTTTATTTCTTTAATTATATATCTGCTAAAATTCAACAAAAGGATTCTTATGAAAAAATTTATATATTTACTACTAATTAGTTTAACTTTTATTGGGTGTAATGGTACAAATTCACCAACATTTAGTAAAACACTATTTCAAACTGTCCCAGAGAAAGAAGCAACATTAGTTAAAATAGGAAAAGGTAAAAGATACTGTGTAAGATGTGGAATGGACTTAGTAAAATACTATAAAACAAGTCATAGTGCTGAGATAAACCACAAACATACACAATACTGTTCTATACATTGTTTAGAAGAACATTTAGGTGAAGGAATTACCCTAAAGAATCCTATGGTTGTAGATGTAACAACTTTAAAACTTATCCCTGTAAACAGTGCTAACTATGTTGTAGGAAGTAGTAAAAAAGGGACAATGAGTAAGGTGAGTAAATACGCTTTTTTAAAACTTGAAGATGCTAAAAAATTTCAAAAATTATACGGTGGTAAAATTATGAATTTTCAAGAAACTTTAGATGAGGCTAAGAAAGATTTTAAATATTATAGATAAACTACCTAACCATATTTTTCATATCTAATATTATACTTTTTTGACGATTAAAAATATACTCAATTAAAACTTTTTCGTTTTCAATATTTTCACTAAAAAGGCAAACTATTTTACAAAACTCTTTATCATCATTAGATACATAAACAACATTTGCTATCTCTTGTAGTTTTGTAGAACCACTCAGAGACCTACTATTTTCAAGATAAAATGTAAGTGAAACATCCTTACTCAAAATATTTTTAAACACTTTTGTTTTTTTAATTTTTATAGCAATAGAGGTAGCAGATATATCTACTAATTCCCCTTTAATTGTTGCTCCAAGTAGTGAAAGTGCTACAGGTACAGTTCTCAAACTATTTACGCGACCATGTTGCCTCTCATTTGGGTTGTAGTCTAGTATAACAAACTTATGAAGTATGGCATAACCATCTTTTATGTTAATATGCTTCAAACTAGCTCTTATACTTTTAGTAAAAATAGGAGATTGTATAATTGTTTTTTTATCCATATCTATAACAATACCTTGAAGATGTTCAATCTTAACAAATATTGAATTTTCTGTAATTTTTAATATTCTTGATGAAGTGTTTATAGACATACCATTATGGATATTTAAAAGATTTAATTTTGATTTATTTATAAAAATAGATTCTAAGAGATATTTTATCATCTCTTTTTCTTCCATATTATCTTGATAGTTACTTATATATTTAATATTTTCATTATCAGACAACAAAATATCCGCATCATCTTGTGCGATTCCATCTATAAGAGATAAGATAGGATTTAACTCTATCTCCGTTATATTTAAAATATATAAAGAAATTACATACTTAGATACTTGTCTACTTAAAAAATTTGCTATTTGTAAGTGGAAGTTTTTTGCTTTTTCCTCTAACTCATCAAAAGATAAATCTTCAAATAAAACTACATATAAATCTGTATCGTACTGAGATAAAATAAGTTTAGAATCTAATATTAATTCAACTTCATACAAAAATTCTTTACGAAAAATCTCC
>Ga0256826_1001856_pt1 | contig 13095 bp, 9 predicted proteins | sample CV79metaG_FD_185975 | JGI IMG/M metagenome (GOLD analysis project Ga0256826, IMG submission 185975) | Hydrothermal vent microbial communities from East Pacific Rise, Pacific Ocean - CV79 | ecosystem: Environmental > Aquatic > Marine > Hydrothermal vents | place: Pacific Ocean: East Pacific Rise...
AAAAGATTTCCTCAAAAAAGTAAACCAAAAACTTAAACTAAACATCAAAATAATCTCTGGTGAAAAAGAGGCATATTTTGGAGCTATTGCTTGTGCCAACCTACTTCCTCAACAAACTCAAGCAATGAGTATAGATATAGGTGGTGGTTCAACTGAGTTCAGTTACATAGATGCAAAAGAAGTTTCAAATACTCTTTCACTCAAACTTGGAACAGTTCGACTTAAAGAACTCTACTTTGATAAAGATGATATTGATGGTGCTATTAGCTACATAGACGCAGAGCTTGAAAAGCTACCTTCTATAGACGCAACAACTCTTATAGGGATTGGTGGTACTTTTAGAGCGCTCTCTACAGCTATAATGAGTATAGAAGAGTACCCTATAAATAAACTTCATGCTTATGAGTACTCAGCAGATATATTAAAACATTTTATAGGAACTATTTTAGAGAGTACAACGAGTGAAGAACTTTTAAAGCTAGAGATAAAAGCCAATAGACTTGATGTTATAAAACCAGGGACGCTTATACTTCAAAGGGTGATGCACAAAATCAATTTTGAGAAGATTATAACAAGTGGTGTAGGTGTAAGAGAAGGTGTTTATCTCTCCGACTTACTTCGTAACTCGAAACATAAATTTCCTGTTAATTTTAATACCTCTGTAAAGTACCTTTTAGATACTTCACTTAGTGATACAAAATTCTCTTCGCAACTCAATAAACTTACAAAACAGATCTTTGACTTAACTGCTGATTACCATAAGATAGATGAAAAATATAGATATGAGTTAGGTATAGCAGCTAAACTTTATCCTATTGGAAGTAGTGTTCACTTCTACTCTCAAAATAAGCATACATACTATCTTATACAAAATGCTTTAGAGTATGGTTTTACACATCAAAGTAACACACTTATAGCGACACTTACAAAGTATGCAACTAAGAAGCTTCCAAGTAGTTCACACCTTAAAAAGTATAAAGAGTTACTTCCAAATGAAGAGATAACAAACACTCTGAGTTTTTTACTCTCTTTATCTATATCACTCTTAAGTCATAGACCAAGAAATATTGATTTTGAGATGAGTTTTAAAGATGGGGTTTTAGAGATAAACTCTCAAAAGAGTCTCTACATCGCTCAAGAAGCGACACTCTCTGTTGACTCTACAAAGAGAGATTTTAAAGTTATTTTTAACTCTTAAAATCTCTGTCCCATTGAGAACTCAAAGCTTGAAGTTCTATCTCCACTCTGCTCATTTAAAGCTCTAGGGAAGACTAACTGAATTGGTCCAACTGGAGAAAACCACTCTATTCCAAGACCATAACCACCACGAGATATTTCACTTATATCATCATCACCTATAAAGCCCCAATCTGTAAAAGCAACTAAACGCATTTTTGCTTTAGGTATAAGAGGAAGACTTAACTCTAGTGAGTTTGCAAATGATTTTTTACCACCTACTCTTCTTATAACACCATTATTATCTATAATAGTTGGAGAGAGAGAGTAAGCTTGGTACCCTCTAATACTTCCAATACCACCTAAGTAAAACTTCTCAGCAAGAGGAATGTATCCATTATCGACAACAATATTTAGTTTTGCTTTATAGCGAAAGATAGCGTCAAAACCTAAGTACTCTTCTAAACCATTATATTTTCCAAAATTTGTTCTTGATTTTAGATAGTTTGCATCAGCACCAACACCTGTTTTTTCAAAACTTTGAGAAAGGTCAAATCCAACACGAGGAAGATAGTAATCATCAGTATTATCCCATTTAGCACTTATGGTAATACCACTTTTTGTATAATCCTCAAAAAAGAATGTATCTGTAGTTGTAACATCTAAGGTATCATCAAACTCATAAGAGTTTCCTGAGTAACCGTAACCTATATATCCTGAAATAAATCTTGAAAATCTATGCCCTACTCCAACACTTACACCATCACTATTTACACTATAATCATTATAATCATACTTCGAGTGATAGATGGAAAAATTACCACTAAAATCACTATCATTTAATCTTGTATTTGAAATATTAAAAGAGTAGTTCTCTGTTGTTTGTGACTTTTCAGCTTTCACACCAACATTGATACCTGATCCCCAAAGGTTTCTATCACTCACTCCAACACTTAGTAAAATACCACCATAACTTCCATATCCACCACCAAGCTGAACATTTCCAGTAGGAGCTTCTTTAAGTTTTACTATTAAATCCATAGTTTGATTATTAATTCGTTTCTCTTCTATAGTCGTTCCATCAAAGAAGCCTAAACGACCAATAGCATTACGAGAATCTTTTAAATCGGTTAAAGAGTACATATCATTTGGTCCTAAATATAACTCACGACGAATAATTCTATCGAGTGTACGATTATTTCCAGATATTACAACATCTCTAATTTTTACTTTATGACCAGGATTGATTTTAAAGATAACTTCTACAGTTTTATCTTCTTTATTTTTTTTCAAATCAGGGACAACCTGAACAAAAGCATAACTCTTGTCTGCAATAAGTGTCTTAATTTTATCAGAGTCATTACGAAAATGTTTAATATTAAAAACTTCACCCTCTTTAAGTGAAACTACATCTCGTAAAAGAGACTCATCCATAACTTGAGTTGCTTGATAGATAGTAACCTTACTAATAGTATATGAATCACCCTCATCTACTATATAACTCATATCTGCCGTATAGTGGTTAAAGTTTACACGAACAAAAGGTTCAGATATTTTTGCATCAAGATAACCATACTGCATATAGTAATCACGGATTCTCAAGTTATCATACTCTAAATCACGAAGAGACATTTTTCCATCATTTCGACCCCAAAACCATCCCATAAACTGATGCTTTTTATTGGCTATAACAGTATCAAAATCATCACTATCAAGTCCATAAACTCCTTGATAATCTAATTTTTCTATAGTAATCTCTTCACCCTCATTTACAATAAAAAGTACTTTTATACTTCCATTTTCAAGATACTCAGTTTGAATTTCTACAACACTATCTATTTTTCCCTCTTGTGAAATAGCGTCTATGATGCGTTTTTTTGCTGATTGAAGTACTTTTTCATCATAAAGTGTCCCTTTTTTTATCTGAATAACACTCTCTTGAACCTCTTCATCACTCTCTTTCCATCCCTGTAATTCAACTTTTGAGATAATTGCTTTTTCTTTAAAATAAAAAGTAAGTTTCCCATCTTCAAATTCTGTCCAAATATCATTAAAATAACCTTGATTAAAGTACTTTTTAATAGCAACATCAACCATCTTCATATCTATATCATCACCCTTATCAAAGCTCAACATTCTAAGAGCTACAGGTTTTGAGATATGCACCATTCCATCGTAGTGTATCTCTTTGACAACTTCTGCAGATAGAGTCAGTGTAAAGAGAGAAAAAAGAGAGAGAAAAAAGAGTTTCATTAGGGTTCCATAAGTTTAAAATTAAAAGAGATTTTACCCATTTTGTGGTTAATCTTTAGTAAATTCAGTATAATTTCAAAAATTATAAAAAAGATGGTTGAGATGAATATTGCAATTGTAGGCTTAGGACTTATGGGTGGTTCTTTAGCCCTAAGTTTAAAGAACAAAGAGTATGTAACAAAGATAGTTGGGTATGACCATAACGCTAAACATAAAAAAGAGGCTATAGAGCTTGGTTTAGTTGATGCTATTGTTGAGTTTGATGCCATCAAAAAGTGTGATGTTATTTTTCTTGCTATCCCTGTTGATGGTGTCATTTCTGCACTTCACGATATGAAAGAGATTTCAAAAAACACAACTGTTATAGATTTAGGAAGTACAAAAGCGAAGATTGTCACTTCTGTTCCTCAAGAGATAAGAGAAAATTTTGTTGCAGCACATCCAATGACTGGTACAGAAAACTTCGGTCCAACTGCTGCACTTGAAGGTCTTTATAGCGACAAAGTTGTAGTTTTATGTAACCTAGAAGAGAGTGGAGAACATCAAAATAAAATAGCAAAAATGATTTTTAAATCCTTAAATATGAAAAAAATATATATGGACGCAAATGAGCATGATAGACATGCTGCATTTATCTCTCATATGCCTCATGCTATTTCATACTCTATAGCTAATGCAGTTATGAAACAAGAGAACAAACACAATATTTTAGCTCTTGCAGCTGGTGGGTATCGTTCTATGAGTCGCTTGGCAAAAAGTTCTCCTTATATGTGGGAAGATATATTTAGACAAAACAAAACCAACCTTCTTGAAGCTATAAATATCTTTGAAGAGGAACTCTCTCATCTTAAAAAAGCAATAGAAGATGATGCATGGGAAGAAGTCCATAAAGAGATGGCAGATGGTAATAAACTACACGATATATTTAAATAAATTTTTAGTGTAAAATAGTAACAACTATTTATAAACATCACATTTTTATAGCAAATCTAAAAATATTACACTATAATCACTAATAGTTATAACTTAAAACTATGGAGTAATAGTTTGGAAAAATATAAAATTATCGTTGTAGAAGATGATGAAATAACATCATTAAACTTAAATATCTCTTTACAAAAACATGGCTATAGAGTAGTTGCAGTTTGTGATAGCGTCACTCAAGCAAAACAAAAAATAGAAGTTGCTAGACCCGATTTAGTTATTATAGATATTTCCCTTGAAGAGTCTAATGATGGCATACAACTTGCAAAATTTATAAAAAAGAAGTATAAACTCCCTTTCATTTATCTTACTTCTTACACTGATGATAAAATTATTGATGAAGCAAAACATACTGAACCTTATGGTTATATTGTTAAACCTTTTGAACCAAGTTCTCTTCATGCAAGTATTCAAATGGCAATGTTTAAGTTTGAACAAGAGAATGTAAGAAAAGAGAGTATTAACAGTTTAAAAACCGATAAACTCAATCTTGAAAAGCTCCTCTACTCTAAAAGAACAGCAGATAAACCTATTATTACTTTTGCTAAAGATTACCATTTAGATTTAAGTATAAGTGAGACTTTCTATAAAAATAAAAAAATAAAACTCACAAAAAAAGAGAATGCTTTTTTAAGACTACTCGTTGCACAACTTGGAAATGTTGTCAATTTTGAACAGGCAATGAACTATGTTTGGGATGAGAATGGTGCAACAGAAAATAGCGTAAGAACTTTAGTATGGAGGCTTAGAAATAAAATTCCAACAGAGATCATTAAAAATGCTTCAGGTATTGGTTACTATATAGAAGATGAGTAGAAATTTTACTCTACTCTACTCGAATTGTTTTAATTTTTAACTCAATGAAAGTAAGTGCCTCACTATAATCAAAATTTAGACTCTCTTTCTTTGCCATTTTCTCTATTTCATTTGCTTTATCTTGGAGTGTTTTTATTCTAAAATTTCCACTTGCACCTTTTATAGAGTGAGCTAGAAGTGCTATCTGTTTAAAATCTTTTTTTTCAATAGCATTTTCTAATTTTGGAAGAGTTACTCTCATCTTTTTTATATAGAGTTTAAGCAACATTAACAATTCATCATACTCAAGCATCAACTCCTCTTGAAGTTTTTTAACATTTAAACCTACAATTTTTTCAGAACTATCTATCTCAGCTATATTTTTGATTGTAGATTTTTTTAAATAGAGTGAAAACACTCTCTCCAACTCTTTTAAAACTATAGGTTTTCCTAAAAATGCGTCAAAACCACTTATTAAACCTCTCTCTTTAGCTCCTTTTACAACATTAGCAGTTACAACAGAAACAGGTGTATGTTTGATTCCTAACTTCTCTTCACGCTCTATAATTTTTAAGACTGCTTCATTCCCACTCATTTTAGGCATCTGCTCATCCATTAAAATTAAATCATACTTTTTTATTTTAAAAAGTTCTAATGCTTCAACTCCATTTTTTGCCATATCAAAAGTAAGACCATATTTTTTCAAGACAATCTTTATTAACTCTTGATTTGCCTCATTATCTTCAGCAACTAAAATATGACCTTTATACTGCTTTAACACTTTAGGATTAAAAACTAATGAATTTGGATGGTTAAGAAGTTCATTAAATGCACTATTTATTTTTGAACAATAGAGAGGAAAACATAGAGGAGTAATATTTAAATCATTATCATAAAAATCATACTCTTTATTCATAATTGCTATATATTTTTTATTACTCTTTTGTATCTCTTTTAAAGTCTCACTCTCAAGTTCTTCATAAATAAAAACACCTATATCAAATTCACTTTGAAAGCTATCCACAACTTCAATATTCATACCAAAAAATTTAGCATATCGTAAAAAAGAGTCATGTTTATACCCTATTTTTTTCTTTTTTGCGTAGAGTAGTATTTTTAATTTTTGAAACTCTTTCATATAACTAAACTTAAGTTTCTTACTACTATTTACTACTTTTAGTGGTAGTGTTACGAAAAAACTACTTCCTAATCCAAGTTCAGACTGAACAGTTACTTCACCTCTCATTTTTTTTGCTAACTGATTACAGATAGAGAGTCCTAAACCTGTTCCCCCTTCGTTAGAAGAGTGAGTATGTTCTGCCTGTGCAAATGCCATAAAAATTTTATCTATATCAAGAGAAGAGATGCCTATTCCATTATCTTTTACAGAAATTTTCAATAACGAATCTTTAAAATATACTTCAATTTTAATAACCCCAGCAACTGGAGTAAATTTAATGGCATTACTTAAAAAGTTTGAAAGAATTTGTTTAATTCTAAGGGCATCACCTAAGAGTTCTTGTGGAATAGTAGGGTCTATAAATGAAACTAAGGTAATCTCTTTTGCATTTGCACTTGCAACAAAAAGTTCCAGAGTGTGACTAATCTCTTCATGAATAGAAAAACTCTTTATCTCCAAAGTAAATTCACCACTTCTAAGTTTAGAAAAATCTAAAATATCATTTATAATCGTTAATAAATTTTCTCCACTATTATGAATAATATCAAGATAATTTCTATGCTTTTTACTAATGTTATCATCAAGTAAAAGGTTTACAAAACCTAAGATAGCATTTAAAGGAGTTCTTATTTCATGGGACATATTTGAGAGAAAGTACTCTTTAGCTTGTGATGCATTTAAAGCTTCTTGCCTTGCTAAGATAAGCTTATTAAAAATTGTATCTGTATAAAATTTGAGTATGCCTTTAAAATTTGCATCAAATATATAGGAGATTTCATTAAAAAGTGCTTTTGAATTTAAACCCTCTTCATAAGTAAAATCAATCATAGAGTGTTTAAAACTTGTGCAGATTTCAAAGAGTTCATCTGCACTAATTTCTCTTGTTTTAAGATATGTCAGTAACTCCTGCATCACAGGACAATTACCGAGTTCTACTTCTGAAGATATAACACCCATAAAATAATCAAAAACACCATTTGCGTATTTATCTAAAAAAAAAGGTTCATCAATATTATGAAGTTTGAGTATCTCTTTTGTAGTTTTATAAGAGAGCCATTGAGTAAGGATTAGTTCTTTACTCTTTATAAAAACTTCTCTCTTACTCGTTAAATTTGGTACTATCTCCAACATCAGATAATTTTATGTTGGATTAATAAAAAAGAAGGAAAGCATCATAATAAGAGTAAGTTTTAACATAACAATTACTGTCGTCCCAATAATATTTCCAAGTTGACAAGAGGAGCATGAAGTGTATCTTTTTCCTTCATATTGGGCATAAAAGAAGTAGATAGTATTTAAAAACAGTACAAGATATGAAGCATCAAGTTGGTACTCCCATAACATTTCAAGTTCCTCTTTCTCATGAAAGAAAAATGCCACTAAAAGTGCTATAAACATCGCTACCATAGCAACATTTATCACTGTTAAAATTTTATCTCTTTGAAATGTAGTCGGACAGTAATCAGAGCTACCTACATTAGAACCATAAAGAAGTTTTGACTCAAATGCATCTCTTTGATTTGGGGAGAGCTTTTGTAAAAAAGTAGCCCCAAAAGTATAGTCTATTTTTCTTTGAATTAAAATTGCAAAATCTCCAGTAGCTTTTAGAGATAAATTTTTTGCTTCTCTATCCTGATAAACTATACTTATATTTTCATAACGATTTACTTCAGCAGTTAAATCACCATAATAAGCAGTAGTTTCAGTTGAAGTTATTTGAGTATTGTGCGAAATCATTCTAGGATTTATAAGTTCTAAAAACTCACCGTTCTCATCTTTTACAACAGCAACATTATAAAAAGCACCAATTTGAAATGCTGATAAGCCATCAAGATTGTTTTCATTAATAGTATCTTTAAGATCTTCTATTAATGAAAACAACTCTTCATTAAACACTCTTACATCTATACCATACTCTACACTTAAGGGCTTTGGGTATTTAGAAATTTCTTTTACCATCTAGTTTATCCTTATAAATAAGCCTTGATACTATCAAGGCTTATTAAAATCTAGTGACTTTTTTGAACCACTATAATCATTTTAATATTAATAATAGCAAATCTAATTAGTTGCCAAATTAAACAAGTTCTCATTTTTCTAGCAAAAGAACCTGGAATCATAGTTAAGTTAAAGTCATCACTTTTTTCAAAGTTTAATTCTTCTTTTTTCATTATTTTTTCCTTTTATTTTCTATTCTGGGATTAGAGTCCAACCCGGATTAAGTTTTGCTTTGTAGATAAACAGATAGTGAAGTATATGTTTAATCCAGTGACCAGCAAGACCAATCTCACCAAAAGTATAATCTGTATCACGACCTGTACCTGGGTACTTCTCAAAGTCAGGAACAACAGGGAAAACTGTCATTGCAGCAGCTGTTCCAGAGAATACACCTTTACCAGCAGAAGCAACACAAGCAGCACCCATTTCAGCCATAGAAGCTTCATGTAAATGAGCATCATCACCTTTTTTAATCATATCACAAACAGAGTATGCAACTGCCTTACCGATAATACCAGAAGGCATACCTGTACGAGGTGGAGTTGGATTAATAGGAGTTCCATTTGGTGAACTCATAGGTTTAGAAATAAGATGTGGAGGAGCAAAAGCAATACCAGCTGCGAACATATTTTTGAAAGTAGGATTTTGGTAAGTTCTTGGCCAATCACTTGCTTTCCAATTTTCATAAGCACCAGCATTATAGTTTGCATCAACTTTCATAAAACCATTTGGAGCAAATACAGTATCTGTAATATCAGCACCATCTTTAGCATAAGCTTTAAGACCTACACCAGCAAATGGTGGAATAAGCATTGCAAAATCAAACTCTTCTTCACCTTTAGATCCATCTAAAAGTTCATACTCTAATTTACCAGCTTCTACCTTAGAAGTATGCGCACCAATTAACCACTCAATATTTCTCTCAGCATATAAAGACTCAGCAAAAAGTTTAGAAGATACTACATATCCACCAACTTTCATATGAAGTCCACCCATACCAAAGTCACCTAAGAAAGACTCATTAGAGATCCATTTCATATCTGCCATATCACGAACACCAGCTTTGTTAAGTTCATGTTCAATGTTGAAGATATACTCAAATGCAGCACCTTGACAAGTACACATACCATGTCCAGTACCGATTAAGAATTTTTGACGCTCACCAGCTTTCATCTTCTCTATAGTTTTCTCTAACTCATGAGAAGCATGAACTGCGTGGTCTGCTGTACATACAGAAACTGTATGCTCACCCATTTGACCTGCACCATCACCTAAACCAGGAGTTGCGTCAAAGTTTAACTTAGGACCTGTTGCATTTACTAAGTAATCATACTCAATAGTTTCAACTTGACCAGATTTTTCTTTGTCTGTATATTCTATAGTAACAAATGCGTTTTCACTTCCATCTTTTCCCTCAGGATTGATAGAAACTGCTTTTGCTTGATGGTAAATAATACCAGCTTTTTCATAGACTGGAGCTAAGTCAAAAGTAACTTCTTCTTTACTCATTTGACCAACACCAACCCAGATGTTTGATGGAATCCAGTTCCATTTACTGTTTGGAGTTACTACAACAACTTCGTGTTGTGAACCTAACCATTTTGCAGCGAATGTAGCAGTTGTATGACCTGCAACACCACCACCTAAAACAACTAATCTTGCCATTTAATTATCCTCATTTTTAGTTCTGGGGTTACTTTACTACTTTTTTATCACATTTCTATCACACAATGTAATATTATTACTTATAATAATTATATGCTTATTTTATAGCTTTATGGGAGTACCTATTTTAGGGGAAATTTTAAGAGAAGGAATTTAGTAAATAAAACAATTTACCAAAAATAATATTTTTCATTTGTGTAGATTCTACACACTTCAAAATAGAAAAAAGAATTCTAACTTAGGCAAATCTTCACTGCCTAGTTAGAATTAAATACTAGTTTGTTAAACTAATTAACAAGATGGAACATTTCCACTATCACTAGCAAACTCATTAAAGAAATCATATAAGTGTGGTAAAAATTTATCTTTTACATCTTTTACTTTTGGACATATCTCTTTAATCTCTGCTTTTAAGTTTCCAGCATCATTAATTTCACTCCACTCATCTTGTGAATGTTTTGCAGCCATAGCAGCACCACTCATATGACATGAACTTTTAAGCTTTTTCTTATAAAGTTTCATACCTTTATTTACATCAGCACTTGCTACTGTTGATCCCATACTTAAAATAATAGCTGCACCTAATGCGATTTTAGTAATTTTGTTCATATTATTAACTCCTAATCTAAATTTAAACATATTTTAGCAATTATATTATTAAAATAATAAATATTATAATTAATTTATATAACTCTTAATCAAAGAGAGTAAAAATGAAACACACTTAATAATAATCATAATGGAAACTTATCCTAAAGAAATATTTAACAAATAAGATAATAGAATAATTTTATATTTATTATAAGGAACATTTCAATATGCAAAAAGACAATATAGAAAAACTTTTTCAAGATGTACAAGACAACTCAACAATGAGTAGAAGGGATGCAATAAAGTTCATGGGTATTAGCCCTGTAGCTGCTATGGCTCTCTCTTCTGCAGGTGCAACTGCTGCACAAGCTAGTTCTTCAGATGTTGAAGCACACATAGTAGTAGTTGGTGGTGGTGCTGGTGGTCTTATGGCTACTGTTAGATTAAGAAGTGCTGCATCAAATGCAAAAATTACACTTATCGCTCCAAATGAAGTTCATCTTTATCAACCAGGTCAAGTTTTCATGGCTGCTGGTCTTTATGAAGAGTCTGATATTCAGCGTAACAACTCTGACTTTATTCCTGATGATGTAAACTGGGTAAAAGATGAAGTTGTAACTTTTGATCCGGATAACAACAAAGTTATCACAAAAGGAAATAAAGAGATCTCTTATGACTATCTTGTTGTAGCTACTGGTTTAGATTACAACTATGAAGGTATTGAGGGAATGACTGAGGATTTAGTTGGTCAACATGGAATTTCAAGTGTTTACTTAAATGACCCAGTTGCTGGAACTGCAAGAGGTGGTGTTGCAACTGCACAATGGTTTAAAGATGTAAGAGCAGCTGCTGAAAAAGCTTCTCCTGAAGCTCCTATTAATGTTATCTGTACACAACCAGATACTCCTATTAAATGTGGTGGTGCTCCACAAAAGATTCTTTACCTAAGTGATGATTACCTAAGAGGGAATGGTCCAGTTGGTGGAGCAGATGTTAGTAAAAATGCTAAATTTAATTTCTGTAAAAAAGGTACTAAACTTTTTGGTATTCCTTCATATAATAAAACACTTATTGAAGAGATTACTCCAATGTACGGAAATATCACTGACAAATTTGATCATATTCTTAGAAAAATCGATGCAGCTGCTAAAGTGGCAACTTTTGAAAACACTTATACTACAAAAGGTGAGTATGATGAAGATTTAGAAGAGTACGATATGATTACACATACAGAAATGGTAGAGATGAAGTATGACTTCATTCATGTTGTTCCTCCTATGAAACCAGCTGCTGCTGTTGCTGCTTCTAAACTTGGCTGGCAAAAAGGTAGTGGAAAAGGTTGGTTAGAGTGTAATAAAGAGACTCTACAACATAGACGCTACAAAAATGTATTTGGAATTGGTGATATCTTAGGTATCCCTAAAGGTAAAACAGGTGGTTCTGCTCGTCACCACGGACCTATCCTTACTGAAAACCTTATAGCTGTTATGAATGGTAAAGAGCCTAAAGCTATATTTGATGGTTATACAGTTTGTCCTCTTAAAACTCAGTATGGTGAAATCATGCTTGCAGAGTTCGATTATAAAGGTGAAGCTCCTAGTTTCCCTGTTCTTGATCCTTCTCGTCCTAGATGGATGTGGTGGGCATTTGACCTCTATATGCTTAAAGCAATGTATTGGAATCTAATGATGAGAGGCTTAATGTAAGCTCTTATGAAAAAAGAGTTTATAATTTTTCTATCGCTATTTCTTTTTTTAGCGATAGGAATGCATTTTTCAGCTTGGGTTTCTGCTCCAATAGCACATATTCAAGCACTTTCAGATAGTCCACTTGGAACTTTTCATCCACTTTATATTACATTTTTACTTTATCTTTTGATTTTAATTATAAGAGGTATTGTTATTTTTATGAAGAGAGTTTTATCTAAAAGTTAAGAAATCCACAATGTGGATTTCTTCTATCTATTAATATTTGTATCTAAAGTAAACACGAATATCTTGTGCTGTTTCTACTGGATCATATCCTGCTGTTACTGCATCACTCATTGTCATTGGTGTTCCACCATCTCCAAAGAAAGCATTTGAACCTGTATAATCATAATTTAAGTAAGTATATCTTACCTGCATACTAAAAATATTTTTTACTAAAGGTTGTGTCCAATAAGCTTCATAAGCGTCTCCTCTTACTGCCATTTTTGAACCTGCCATAGTATCTTCAGCATATGTAAATGGTCTCCAATATTTTGAACCATGATTATACTCTATTCCAAATCTACCACCTGTATAGTTTGGTATTTGAGCCCCTAACCAATAAGAAGTACCCATCTCTTTATCTAAACTTCCAAGCATAGCCTGACCTGCATCTGGAATCGTCTGAGTTGCTGCAAATGAAGCAAAAAGAATAGTATCATCTAAAAAGTCACTAATCTCTTCACCAATACCTTCAACTTTTGC
>Ga0256826_1001857_pt1 | contig 13095 bp, 11 predicted proteins | sample CV79metaG_FD_185975 | JGI IMG/M metagenome (GOLD analysis project Ga0256826, IMG submission 185975) | Hydrothermal vent microbial communities from East Pacific Rise, Pacific Ocean - CV79 | ecosystem: Environmental > Aquatic > Marine > Hydrothermal vents | place: Pacific Ocean: East Pacific Rise...
CAGCTCAATACGCAGACACTCATGCCTACAGCTCTTGTAAGTGATGCACTTATGAAGATGCAATCAATCAACTTAAAATCAAATATAGTAGATATTCAAGGTAATATTGCAGAGTCAGTCAGTAGCTCTAAATCAAGCCTAAGTAAAACGAGTGACTTAGTAAATAACCTAAGTATTATTGGAGGCAAAACAAGTCAAATCTCTAATGTTTTAGATGATTTAAATGAACTCTCCGACACTTCTATTCACACGGTACAAGGTCTCTCTGAGCGTACAAATGATATTACCACTATTCTTAGTCTTATTAAGGATATCTCAGATCAAACAAATTTACTTGCACTCAATGCTGCTATTGAAGCTGCTCGAGCAGGTGAACATGGTCGAGGTTTTGCTGTTGTTGCAGATGAAGTTCGTAAACTTGCAGACAGAACAGATAAAGCAGTGAGTGAGATAAATATCTCTCTTCAATCTATGAAACAAGATGTCGATAGTATGAGTGCACAGTTCTCAAATATTCAAGAAAATGTATGTGAATCTAACACCCTTATTACAGAACTCAATACAAGTATTGGAGAGAATCATCATAGTCTTATAGACTCTTTTAAAATTATGCAGTTCTCTAATGATAGAGTTTTTATGTCTCTGGCTAAACTTGACCACATTCTGTGGAAAGTAAACACATACTACTCAGCTATTACGAAAGAGGAGCAGTTTAAATTTGTCGACCATCACAACTGTAGACTTGGAAAGTGGTACTATGAAGGTGATGGAAAAGAGAATTTCTCTAAAACCTCACATTACAAATCCCTTGAAAATCCTCATGCTACTGTTCATAATGGTACTCACAAAGTTTTTGATTTAATGATTCAAGATGATGTGAATGTCGAAGCTCTTGTAACAGCATTTAAAGAGATGGAAGATGGTAGTGTGCAAGTCTTTGCAACATTAGATAAAATTCTTCATGACAAAGGGTAAACATTTCTACCTTTAAACCAGCATTTGGACTTGGAAATTCTCATATCCAAACAGTATACTCTTCACTCTTTCGAAAAGAGAAAGAACTTCTCTTTGACACAAAACGATTTTCTCTCAGCGATGGAGATTTTTTAGAGTGTTACTGGCACAAAACTAACAAACGTATAACTAACACACCTATTGTTATACTTTTTCATGGCTTAGCTGGTTCTTATAAATCCCCTTATATACAAGGTGTCGTTGATGAACTCAGTAGAAATGGGTTTGATTCGGTACTTATGCATTTTAGAGGATGTACAGGAAATGACAACTTACTTCCTCGCTCCTATCATAGTGGTGATAGTGGGGATGCACTAGAGTTTATTCATAGTGTAAAAAAAGAGCTTCCAGACTCAAAACTTTATGCTGTTGGGTACTCACTAGGGGCAAATATGCTTCTTAAACTACTCGGCGAAATAAAAGAGAATAGACTTTTAGAAAAAGTTGTTGCTGTCTCCCCACCTATGCAACTTGATGTGTGTTCAGATAAAATGAATAGTGGCATTTCAAGATACTATCAATACCGTCTTTTAGGTGATTTAAACGCTGCATTAGATAAAAAATATGATAAACACGATATGTACTCTCTCATAAAACTTAAACGCCAGGATATACAAAACCTTAAATCTTTTTGGGATTTTGATGGAGCTTATACGGCGCCTATTCATGGATTTAACTCTGCTCAAGATTACTACAATAAATGCAGTTCGAGACAGTATCTCAAAGATATTCAAACGCCAACGCTCATCATACACTCGAGTGACGACCCTTTTATGACAAAGGGTGTTATTCCCACTAAAGAGGAGTTATCGGACTCTATAGAGTTTGAACTTACAAAAAAAGGTGGTCATGTTGGATTTATAGCTGGTTCTATTTTAAAACCAGAGTATTGGCTAGATAAGAGAGTAGTTGAGTTCTTAAAAGATTAAACTTCTATCTTATAACCAACACCAAAAATATTTTTTATACTCTCTTTTGGAAGTTTTCTACGTAAACCTTTAATAAGTGTTTTCAAAGTGTCTTGTTTAGGCTCATCTGTATCGTACCAAAGTTCTATAATGATATCGTCAATAGTGAAAATCTTATTGACATTAGTGAAAAGTAAACTTAAAAGTTCTGTCTCTTTTTTTGTTAAGAAAGACTCTCTATTTTGACAAAAAAGCATTTTAGTCTCACTATTCCAAACAAAAGAGTCTTTTAACTTGATAACTTTATTAGCAGATATTGTAAAATTTTCTAACTCCTCTTCTGCCAAAGATATAGCATCTCTTAACTCACTTCTTGAAACAGGTTTAATCAGATACTTTGTTAACTTTAACTCTGTAGCACTCAGTAAAGTTTCTACATCAGAGTTAGCTGTGAGCATAATTGCTTTTGTTGTATGGTCACTCTCCCGTATCCTCTTTAAAAGCTCTACTCCACTTCCATCTGGAAGATTTATATCTATAATAAGAATAGATGGCTTTTTCTCTTTATAAATTTTAAGCGCCTCTTTTATGCTAGAAGCTTCATAAATATTTTGAAAAAATCGCTCTAAATAATCCACATAATTGCGCCGAACATCATCCTCATCTTCTACATATAAAAGATTATATAAACTCTCTTTATCACTCACAATCCTGTTCCTCTGATAAACTTATAAGAAACTCTGTTCCTCTATTCATGTTTTGCACATCCAATGAACCACAGTGACGTTCTTCTATTATTTTTCTTGCCATATAGAGTCCTATACCTGTCCCTTTTGAGTGATGTTTTGTTGTGTAATAAGGCTCAAATATTTTTTTCATAACACTTTTAGTTATGCCCCCTGCATTATCAGCTACTTTTATAAGATACTTACTATTTTCATATCTAATGCTAACATCTATCTCTGCATTAAAAGTGTTTCTATCAAGGAGAGCATCTTTGGCATTATTTAAGAGAATGATTATGATCTCCTTAATCTGCTCTTTAGCACATTTGTATTCATAATCTACATTAATATCTGTCTTTAAAGTTATATTGTTCTCTTTGAAACTACTGCTCACACTTAAGAGTGCTTCTCCTACTATCAGTGATAATTTTATACTCTCTTTTTGAACTCCGTGTATAAAATTATTGCTAAATGTATCAATAGTCTGTGACATATATTTGGTTAAAGCTTCTATCTCTTTGAGTTTCTCTTCAATGAGTGGTTCTTCTATATTTTTCTCATACAAGATTTTATCTATAACACCTACTGTTGAGTTAATTTGCGAAAGTGGTTGTCTCCACTGATGTGCAATATGTTCAATAGTCTCTTTTATATATAACTCTGTCTCTTCCATAGTTTTTATAGCCCTTATAGATTTTAAATGCTATAACATTATAACAGAATCCAAAACTCACTAGTTCCTCACTTTTTTTGTGTATAATTTAATGGTATTTTTATAAAAATTATACTTAACTAAATAAGGTAGCATTCAATGGGTAAAGAGCATACACATAAAACAGAAAATGATATAGCACAGCTAGGAAATGTAGACCAAATAAGAGAGATACTTTTTGGTTCTCAATCACGTGAACTTAAAGAAAAGTTTGATAAACTTGAAGCTTCTATTAAAAGTATTCATGAAGAGATGCGCAAAAAGATGGAACAGGCTCAAAATGATTTTAACTCAAAAATTGAGAGTGAAGTTGAAACGATAAGTAGAAAAATAAAAAATATGACATCCCAGCAACAAGATGAGTTTGCAGATGTAAGAGACTCAGCACTCAAACAAGAAAAACGTTTACAAAATGCTCTCGATATAGTAGAAGAAGAGCTAAACGCCAAACGGGAACAGCTTCAAAAGCAACAAGCAGAAAATACTACGACTCTCCGTTCTCAAATGGATACACTTCAAGATGAACTACTTACTGTTTTAGATGAAAAAATCTCTGAATTAGGTCTCTCTAAACTCTCTCGTGATGATGCAGCAGATATTATGATGGAAGCAGCAATGGCTATGAAAGGTACACAGATAAATCAACAACTTTCAATGACAAGTATAGAGACTAAATAAGCCACATTCAACGAATGAATAAAAACAATCACACTGAGGATGATGCTTTAGAAGAAGCCCTCTCTCCTATAGTGAATCGACTCATAGATAAAAATTATGAAACATCTCAAGATAAAATTTCCTCACAGATGGCACCTCTTATAGGAAGTGCTATTAGAGAACAGATAAAATCTCAAAAAGATGATGTTGTTGATGCACTCTACCCTGTTTTAGGTAATATGATAAGCCGTTATGTTACAAAAACTCTTGAAGATATGCTTGAAAAAATCAACTTACAGATTCAAAATGGTTTATCAGTTAAATCTCTTAAACGTAAACTGACTGCGAAGATAAAAGGTGTGAGCGAAACAGAACTCCTACTCAATGAAAATGCAAGTGCTAACATACGAGCTCTTCTCCTCATACATAAAGAGACCGGTATTGTTCTTGCACACTCAGAGAATCCTAACAAACCAATTAGTGAGCCTGAGATGTTAGCCTCTATGATGACAGCTATTCGAAGCTTTGTGAATGACTGGATTGAAGGGAACAGTGAACATCAAGAGTTAGGAGAAATAGAATATGGTGGCAATAAAATCATCATAGAAACAAGTGGTTACAGCTATCTAGCAGTTATAGTTGAGGGAAGTGCCTATAAAGCAACTTACGATAAGATACGTGAAACACTCGAAAACATTGTTTTAAAACATGGAGATATGATTAGAAATTTTGATGGAGACCTTAGCAAGTTTGCAAATGTTGAAATCTATAAAGAAGTTGCTAATCTCTTGAGTTCCCATAAAACAGAAGAAGAGGTGAAGACAAAGATACACCCTCTTCTTTTTTTAGTTCCTCTGTCTTTCCTTATGTGGGGAGGATTTACTTACTATAAAAATTTACAAAATAGAGAACTTACTTTTACCATAGAAAAACTACTCTATAAAACGCCAGAACTAACAAGCTATAACTTAGATGTTAGTGCAGATGATGGTACTGTTCTTTTAAAAGGCAGGGTTCCTTTAGTTTATTATAAAAAATTAGCAGAACAAGTAGTCCAAAGAGTAAAAGGTGTAAAAAAAATTACAAATGCACTACAACTCTCAAATAGTTTTCACGACCCTATGCAGATAAGTGCAAATATCTCCTATCTTCTTCGAGGATTTAACATTCAAAATGGTGTTAACTTAAGCTATAGTTACGACTATACACTTCTTACTATCAAAGGTTCTCTTCCTAACAAGCGTTTAAAAGATAAGGTTATACATGAGATAGATAGCATTAAAAATATTCAAGATATTCATTACAATATAGCTATCACACCTCCAAAACTACATGAAACAGTCTATTTTAACAAAGCATCAACCAAACTAACACTCCGTACACAAGCGACCCTTATTCGGGCTATAGAGAGTATCAAAAAATTAGATACAAAATATAATGTAGTTCTTACTTCTTATAGTGATCAGATAGGGTCAATAGAAAAAAACAAGACTCTTGCAAAAAAAAGACTCTTGAACGTAAGTAATTTTTTACAACAACAAGGTGCTATTACTCAAAATATTTCTTCTATAATATATAATACACCTCCAGAGGGTGTAAAAATTAAAAGTGAAGCATATAAAGCTAGATGTATAGTTATCAGCTATACAAAGAAGGATGATAATGTTAGCATATAAAGTAGTTATGGTTGGAGATTTTGGTGTAGGGAAAACATCTCTTGTCAAACGTTTTATAGATAATAGTTTTAGTGAAGAGTATCTCAGTACAATCGGTGTCTCTATCTCTAAAAAAGATTTAAATAATTCTACAATCATGCTCTGGGATATAGAAGGACATACCGAATTTAAACCTATCTTTAAACAGTATCTTCTTGGCGCAAAAGGATTTATTATTGTTGCTGATATTACCCGTCAAAATACTATTGATTCCATCAAAAATCATATTACACTCTGCCATAATGTTATACCAGATGCACCTATTTGTATAGCACTCAATAAAAATGACTTAGATTATAATATCTCTGATACAGATATAGAGAAGTTAAGCACACTATCTGTATCTATCTTAAATATCTTAAAAACATCTGCTAAAGATGGTGATGCTGTTAATGAAATATTTGGCTCCTTAGATGAGTTTATAGTCAAAAGCTTAGGTACAACATCATGCAAAACATAACAAAATTAATATGTTCAAAAAATAAAATTTCCTATATTGTTTTTAATAAAGAGTTTCAAACACTAGACTACAATAATACTATTGAAAATATTATAGATAAGCCTTCTTCGCTTAAAGTTGGGATAGATGTACGTGAAGTCATGTGGGAGATCATAGGAATAGAAGAGAATATTTTAGCACTTTTAAACGCCCAAACAGAAGAGACTATCATACATTTCCCAATGATTCTCAAAGAGAATGAGTATTATGATTTAGACATTGAAACTTTTATCTCTTCTAAGGGAGAAAAACTCTTTATTGCTTATGTTATACAGAGAGCAAAAGAGTCTCTAAGCTATGTGAGTATGATAAAAGAGATCAATAAAAAAACTCTTCTTTATGAGAGCCAAATACAAAACTCTAAAGAGCAGTATTGTGATTTAATCAATCAAAGATTATTAAATTTTAATGTTGATATGGATGGATTTATTACTCTTGTAAATAATGCTTTTTTATACTTTTTCGATTTAAGTAATGAGAAAATTATAGGACAACACTTTTCAAAATTTTTTAAAGCAAGAGACTTAAACTTAAATGCCAATGCAACTGTCATCTTTAATGCAAAAAATCTTAAAGATGAAGTTATCTCTTTCCATGCCAATATCATTCCAGTAACAAAAGATAGTATAATTTACGAAAATATTATAATTTGTCAAGATATTACATATCTCAAGCAGATAGAAGAAGAGTTGAAATTTGCTGCTGGTCATGATAGTCTTACAGGTTTACCAAACCGTTCTCTTCTTCTGGAAAAAATTGATAATACTATAGAAATTTCAAAGAAAAATCATACACTATTTTGTATCTGTTTTATTGACTTAAATAAATTTAAACCTGTAAATGATAACTATGGACACCATGCTGGAGATATGCTCTTAAAACATATAGCTAAAATACTCAGTGATTTTGTACGAAAAGGGGATATTGTAGCAAGAATTGGAGGTGATGAATTTATCATCCTTTTTAATTCTTTAAATAGTAAAGAAGATATAGATATAATGCAAGAACGTCTTAATCATCTTCCCAAAAAACATCCCTTAATTTACTCAAAAGAGGATCTTATCTATTTTGACTTTAGTATAGGTATAGCTACTTATCCAGACGATGCAAACGATACACACTCTCTCATACAGATAGCAGATAAAATGATGTATAGAAATAAAAAATCAAGAGTTTAAATTTTTAGAAATTTATATCCAACTTTTTTAATGCTGACTATACTCTTCATTAAATGCCCTTGAGATATTTTCTATACTCTCTAATGAGGTTGTAAAAATAGTTGCTGTCTCTACTCCAGCTTCTCTTAAAGACTTTAATAACTCAAAGCCATTTATATCAGGCAGATGAACATCAAAGATAAAAAGATCATAGTGTTCTTTATAGACTAAATCTAAAACATTTTACGCATAAATAGAAAAACTATCTGTTGATGATTGGTCAAGTATATCAAGTAAAGAAGTCACATAATCCTGTTCATTCATACTTGATTTATCAAGCTCTTTCATCTGAGAAACCATTGACATTCTATCATCCATACTCATTGAGCTTAGCTGACTTTTGATACTCTCTTGATCTTCACTTGAAAGCCCACTCATTATATCTTTCATGCCACCTCTGCCCTGTCCACCACCAGAACCATCCATTTTGCGCATCTGTGTCTGTTGCATCTGCTGAATCGATGTACTTGAATCTACAGTCATAATAATCTCCTTTTATTAGATTAACTAAAATCATAGCAATTAATCGTGAAATAATTGTGAAATAGTATGATTATTGCTTGTAATAAACAATTCTTCAAAATTTCCCATAAACATACTATTTAATAGCTTATAATGATAATAGAAGTCTATCTATACCTTGTTAGCTAAACATTAAGAAAAAGATTTGTGATATTAGTTTTATAAAAAGAGGAAAAGTCTCACAGAGATAAAACTCTGTGAGAGGTTAAAAAGAAAAAGATTTCTATTTACCCTTACGAGCATGGCGTTTACGCTCTGACTCTGTAAGGAATTTTTTACGAATACGAACATTTTTAGGAGTAACTTCAAGTAACTCATCATCTTCGATCCACTCTAAAGCACGCTCTAGTGACATATCACGTGGTGGAATAAGTTTAATAGCTTCATCAGCACCTGATGAACGAACATTTGACTGAGCTTTACCTTTAATAGGGTTTACTACAAGGTCATTTGTACGTGAATGTTCACCAACAATCATACCTTCATAAACTTCAGTTTGAACGCCAATGTAAAGAACACCACGGTCTTGAATACCAAAGAGAGAGAAAGCAAGAGTAGAACCAGCTGTCATAGATACAAGAGCACCATAAGAACGAGACTCAACAGCACCAGAAAATGGACGGAACTCTAAGAAAGAGTGATTCATAACACCCTCACCTTTTGTATCTGTTAAGAACTGTCCACGGAAACCGATTAAAGCTCTTGCAGGAATTTCAAACTCAATACGTTGGAAACCTGAACCCATTGGAAGCATAGATTTCATTTCAGCTTTTCTTTTACCAAGACGCTCAATAACAGTACCACTTAAATCTTCAGGAACATCTATCACTAAATGCTCATAAGGCTCACACTTAACACCTTCTATCTCTTTAACGATAACTTCTGGACGAGAGATTGAGAACTCAAAATCTTCACGACGCATATTTTCAGCAAGAACAGTAATCTGAAGCTCACCACGACCTGAAACTTTGAACTTACCTTCACCAACAACTTCAAGTTTCATTGCAACATTTGTATTCATTTCAAACTCTAAACGCTCACGAAGTTTGTTACTTGTTACATGTTTCCCTTCTTGACCAGCAAGAGGAGAATCATTTACAGCAAAAACAACTGTTAAAGTTGGTTCTTCAACATGCATAGGGTCAAGTGCTACAGGATTAACTGGGTCAGCAACAGTATCACCAACATCAACAGTTTCCATACCAGCAAATGCTACGATATCACCAGCTTCTGCTTGGTCAATCTCCATACGGTTAAGACCATGGAAACCAATAAGTTTAGAGATCTTACCTTTAACCATTTCGCCATCAGCTTTAGCAAGCATAATGTTATCACCCTTATTAACTGTACCATTGAAAATACGGCTAATACCGATTTTACCAACATAGTTATCATAATCAAGTGTAAATACTTGTGCTTGAAGTGGGTTTTGTGCAGAACCTTCTGGCTCAGGAACAGACTCAATAATAGCATCAAAAATACATTTGAAATCACCATCTTCATCATCCATATCTAACTTAGCCATACCATCACGAGCAGCAGCATAGATAATTGGAAAATCTTGTTGATCATCAGTTGCATCCATATCAGCAAATAGGTCAAACATCTCATCCACAACACGATCTGGCTCAGCAGAAGGTTTGTCGATTTTATTGATAACTACAATTGGCTTTTTACCAAGTGCAAGCATCTTTTTAACAACGAACTTAGTCTGAGGCATAACACCCTCATAAGCATCAACAAGTACTAAAACACCATCAACCATTTTAAGTACACGTTCAACTTCACCACCGAAGTCAGCGTGTCCCGGAGTATCGATAATATTAATCTTGTAATCACCATAAGTAATCGCAGTATTCTTAGAAAGAATCGTGATTCCACGCTCTTTTTCAATGTCATTGCTATCCATAGCTCGTTCATCATGTTGCTCGTGAGCACCAAAAGTACCAGATTGTTCTAGTAAACCATCAACCAGTGTAGTTTTACCGTGGTCAACGTGAGCGATAACGGCAATATTTCTAATTTTTTGCATTAGGTGTTTCCTTGGGGAAAAATTTTCGCGATTATACCCAAATAAATATAAGAGATGAGTAAAATAAGTGATATACTTTCTTATCTAACTTCTCTAGGAATAGTATAAGCAGTACTATAATTGAAATTTATTTGGTTTTTCAAATAATTTCTATTAAATGATTTTTAAAACAGAAGGGTTTATAAATACAAATGAAAACTAGCATAACAATCCATTATCCAAATAAATTAGATATTATATTTGATAAACTAAATAAATTTGGTATAAAAGTAATACTTATCGGTGGATATGTAAGAGATTCTTTACTAAATATTAGCTCAAAAGATATAGATATTGAACTTTATAATGTAAAATCCTTTGATTTCCTTGAAAAGCTCCTCGAAGAGTTTGGTGATGTTAATAGTGTTGGTAAAAGTTTTGGTGTTTGTAAACTAAGTTACAAAGGTTTAGATTTAGATTTCTCACTCCCCCGAAAGGATTCAAAACACTCGAAAGGTCATAAGGGTTTTGAAATAACATTAGAGAGTCAACTTGACTTTAAGAGTGCTGCATCAAGACGTGACTTTACAATTAACTCTATTGGGTATGATGTACAAGAGAGAAAAATTCTTGACCCTTTTAAGGGTTTGGATGACTTAAAAAATTCACTTCTTAAAGCTGTAGATTTACAAAAGTTTGGAGAGGATCCTCTACGAGTTTTACGTGCTATTGGATTTGCTGCTCGGTTTAACTTTCGAGTTGATGAAGCACTCTTCAAACTCTCTAAAGAGATGATACAGAAAAATATTTTACAAGAGTTAGCAAAAGAGAGAATACTTACAGAACTTCAAAAGCTTCTTCTTAAATCTGCAAAACCTTCCATAGGACTCACTCTTGCCAAAAAGCTCAACATCAACAACTATTTTGGAGAGTATGATAGCTTAGAAAAGATTGATTATTATGCTTCGCATAATATTGGTGATGAGAAGATTGATTTCCTTATATTTTTAACACTGCTTTACGAAAAAAAAAGCTTCAAGCAGATAAAAAAGATAACAAATGAAGTAAAACTTCTCAAAGAGATAAAAAACTTTTTAGATACTAAAGAGGTATTTTCTCTTGAAAATTTATCTCATTATGAACTTTATAAACTAGCAACAAGAGTTAACATAGAAATTTTTTCTTTTTATCTAAGTGCAAATTTTATTGGAAAAAAAGATAAAGAGATTCAAGAACTACAGAAAAAGGCTCAATTACTAGGCATAATGAATAAAAAAATTCCTCCTCTCATAGAGGGTAGAGATCTCCTCACTCTTGGGCTTCCACCATCTAAAGAGTTTAAAATAATTTTAAAAGAGGCTTATACTGCACAGATACAAGAACTCTTTAACTCTAAGGATGAAGCACTTATATGGTTACAAAAGTATATTAAAAGTTAGCTTCTAAAGTAGATAGCTCTTTTCCTTGTAGATAATCTATTTTTAAATCCTTAGAGAGAGACAATGTACTTTCACTATCAATATTTTTTATCCAACTCTTAATTCCTTTTTCATGAGCCATTACATTAAAACCATTCACTATAGAGTAGTTTGCTATTAAACGCTCAGCATTTGAGTAGTAAGTATCAAAACGAACAACATCTATCTCTAACTCTCTAAGATATAAAAAACTTGTATGAATAGAACCGAGTCTATCTATAGCTATCAAAACACCTGAGTGTTTAAGTGATTTAATAATCGCGTTATATTTACTTATATGTGAAAAGTACTCAATCTCGCTTAAAACAAACATCACTTTGAGAGATGTCTCTCTTAAAAGCTCTTTACAGCGACTTAAAAACTTCTCATTTCGTAATGAAGTTGGAGAGATATTTAGTGCATAAGTTATATCTCTATTTTTACTCTTTAAAATCAACTCTTCTAAAACCATAAGATCATACTCTACACTCAAGCCCAATCTATTAATCACTTTCATATAGCTCTTTGCATAAAGTACTTTCTCATTTTCATCTTTTAACTTTACAAAACACTCTTTAAACGCCAGTTCATCATCACAATAGACACTCTGAGTCATCATACTAAGCCTAGTGTGTGTGATAGCATTTATAACTGAAGCCTCAAGCTCACTTGGACTTACAATTTCATCCTCAAAAATAACTTTAGAATTTTTTCTCTGTTCTTTAAGTTCAAAAAGATTTTCAACTATATAATCAAACTCTCTTGAGTAACTTGTATCACTTATTGAACCTGATATTTTCACCTCTATATCATCTACATTAAACTCATTTGACTTAAGACACATTAACTCTAAAAGTGTTGTAAACTCTTTAGCACTCCCACGAAGACCTATAATAAAGTCTCCACCTTTGACATGCCCTAAAGGAAAATTGTCCTGTTTTTTTTCTTGTAGGTAAGAGCCTATCCACTCAGCAACACTCTTTAAAACCTTATCACCATTTTTGATACCATAAAGCCTATTAATATCATCAAGGTTATCAATACTAATTAATATAAGTGTATAATTATCCCCTTTTTGCAACTCATTTTGAATATACTTGAAAAGATATTCACGTGTAAATGTTTTACTCACATCATCTGTAATCTTTACATTAAAACCGTTATAGATAAGATAAAAGATAAAATATATACTAAAAACAATTAATATTAAAGATTCTATATAAAATGAAGTATTAAGAGTTGCATAGTTATCAATAAGAGTATGGGATAAAAGAGCAATAATAAGAGCAAAGATAGGAAGCCCCATTCTAAGTGCTAACTTAAAACGGTACTCTCTCTCTTTGGTTTGGGGAAGAAGCATAATGTTAGGTTATTATACGTCTAAGTGTTTAACATCTTTTGCATGTGTTTCGATGTAGTTACGACGAGGTTCAACTTCATCACCCATAAAGAGTGTAAAGGCATCCGATGCAACTTCAGCATCTTCAATAGTCACTTGAAGTAAAACACGATTTTCAGGAGTCATAGTTGTCTCCCAAAGTTGGTCAGGATTCATCTCACCTAGACCTTTGTAACGCTGGATATAAGAACCTTTTCTAGCAAAATCTTTGATATTTTCAAGTTCTGTTAAGATGTCATTTTCAAACTCTAACTCCCAC
>Ga0256826_1001858_pt1 | contig 13090 bp, 12 predicted proteins | sample CV79metaG_FD_185975 | JGI IMG/M metagenome (GOLD analysis project Ga0256826, IMG submission 185975) | Hydrothermal vent microbial communities from East Pacific Rise, Pacific Ocean - CV79 | ecosystem: Environmental > Aquatic > Marine > Hydrothermal vents | place: Pacific Ocean: East Pacific Rise...
GCCATTGCTGACGGAAAGTCATCTCCTGTTATTGCTGTAAAATTTTTAGATGATTCAGGGCTTCCTTTACGTTCTGGTATTACAGGTAGTTTTACAGTTGAAGCTCCTTATACAACGCAAGAGAGCTTAGATAAAATGCAAAATAATCCGTTGGCAAAAGAGACAAGTAGCAGTAAATATATTGTACATTCTGATGGAACGGCATATATTAAACTACAACCCACAACAAAGTCTGGTGAGGTAACGTTACATTTTAATTTACAAAATAGAGATGAGGTTGTAAGAGCATGGCTTAAGCCTGCACTACGTGAATGGATTATGGTTGGTTTTGCCGAAGGAACAGTAGGCTATAACAAATTAAAAGGGCATAAAGAGTCGCTACACGATGTTAGTCAAGAGAAGGAAGTTATTAAAGAGGGTAGAGTCGCATTTTTTGCAAAAGGAAAAATACGTGGAGACTGGTTACTTTCTATGGCATATGACTCAGGAAAAGAGAGAGCAAATACTCAACTGTTTGATGAGGTTAATCCTAATAAGTACTATACGTTATATGGTGACTCAACACAACAGTACGAAGAGGCTGCTTCAAGAGAGAAGCTATATGTAAAGGTTGAGAAAGAGCAGTTTAATCTTCTTTTTGGTGATTTTAACACTGACATGAGTTACACTGAACTCTCTGAGTATTCAAGAACTTTTACAGGTTTAAAGAGTGAGTATCATGGTGAAAATTTTGAAGCAAAAGTTTTTGCGACACACACAGAACAACTTTTTCTGAAAGATGAGATTAGAGGTGATGGAACTTCTGGATATTATGATTTAAGTCAAAAAAATCTATTGGAGTTTTCTGAAAAAATTACAATTGAAATTCGTGACCGTTATCAACATGGAAAAGTACTTAAAACAAGTTCTATGCAACGGTTTAGAGATTATGAAATTGATTATGCTTTAGGACGTATTCTTTTTAACGATCCAGTTTTTTCTAATGATGAAAATTTTAACCCTCGTTATATAGTTGTAGATTATGAGGTAGAAGGTAGTAGTGGTAAGCACTATACTTACGGTGGTAGAGCAGCTGTTAAAAAAGATAATGGTGAGTTAGAGTTTGGTCTATCATATGTCAATGAAAATTCTGGGCTTAAAAGTACAGAACTTATGGGTAGTGATGTTACTTATAAACTTGGAAAAGAGACCAGAATAAGAGCTGAGTATGCAGAGACTAAAAGTGTTGTAGAACAAGGTAAAACAAGAGGAAGTGCAAAACTTGTAGAGCTTGAGCATAGTGCCAATGGTCTATATGCCCAAGCATATTACCGTGAGCAAGATGATACCTTTGGGTTAGGACAACAGAGTAAATCTCTTGGTGCAACACGGAAAATTGGGGTTGATATTACTCAACAGTTTGACAATAGACAGAGTCATAAAGTTAAATTTTATAGAGAGAGTGACCTGCTTAAGAGGAGCGATATTGATGTATTTGAGTACAGAGGTGCAATAGAAAATCAAGAGTGGGACTTTTTTGCAGGATACCGTTACAGTAAAAAAAGTTTTGATGTCATGGCACAACAGATATTGGTAGGGGGGTCACATAGTTTTTTTAATCAGCGTTTGAAACTTAGAGCCACACATGAACAGGATATTTCAAAAAAAGAGAGTGATCTTTTTCCTACAAAAACTGTTCTTGGGTTAGAGTATGCATTAAGTGATACAATGGATTTTTTTACAAACTATGAGTGGGCAAATAGTAAACAAGGTCGGGTTGGAGTACGTGTTAGACCATGGTCTGGTATGAGTATTGAAAACACAACTGTTAGTGAGATGAAAAATGATGCTCAAAATGTCTATAATACACTAGGAGCAGTACAAAGTTTTCAGGTTACTAAAGAGTTGGGTGTAAATGTTGGTTTTGAACAAGCAGTAGCTATAGATAAAAATAGTTCAAAAAACATGGATGATTTTACGGCGTATCATGTAGCTCTTAACTATAATGAGAAGAGTTATTCTGTAATGATGTCAGCTGAACTAAGAGAGGGTATTAACAAGAAAAAAGTTAATCTCTCTACAGCCTTATATACACAATCTAATGATAGTTTAGCAATGGCACTTGGTGGAAAGTTAAATAAGTCAAAAACTAAAGAGAGCGATGAGACTGATATTAATGCACATATATCAATGGCATATAGACCCAATAGTGCTAATGTTATTATGTTAGAAAAATTTGAGTATCGTTCATCGAATAGTATGATTGAAAATAAAAATTTAAAAAGTGAAAAACTTATTAATAATTTTAATATAAATTTATCACCAACAAGAAACAGTGAACTTGCTTTACAATATGGTGCAAAATATGTATTTGACTCTATTGATAGCTTTGAGCATAAAGGGGTAACACAACTGTTTGGTCTTGATGCATCTTATGACCTTACAGATAGTTGGAAGTTTGGACTACAAGGTTCATGTCTCTATGCTCAAAGTGCAAATAATTTTGATTATGGTTTTGGAGTTTATTCTGGACATAATTTGTTTGACAATATGCTTTTAACAATAGGGTATAACTGGAAAGGTTTTGAAGATGAAGACTTCTCTTTACAAACATATAGGTTAGAAGGAGCATATTTTAGATTTAATATGAAGTTTGACCAAGAGAGTTTAAAAAATAGTCTAAAGATGATGTCATGGTAAAGAGAATAAAAATAGTTTTATTACTTCTAGTACTCTTCTCAATTTCAGCAGATGCTACATGGTGGAATACCGATTGGCACTATCGTATGAAGATTACTGTAAACAATGCTACTGTGCATCAAACTGCTAAGTTAAATGTTGATTTTGCTGCAGAGGGACTTAATGGTAATCTTGATGAAAATTCAATACGCTTGGTAAAAGAAGATGATAGTACACTTGTTGCAAAACAAGAGTTCACTGATAATATATATAATAATGCAACGGATGATTTAGATAATGGAAAAGGTGAAATAAAGTTTATTTTAGAAGATAGTGGAACGGTAAATTATTATCTCTATTATGATGTAGAGACAAAAGCAGCACTTTCAGATAGTTATGTGATTAATGGAAACTTTGAACACTCAAATGGCTCTGTTCCTACAGACTGGACAACAGGAGACGTGGATATTGGTGATAATGCACCCAATAATGAAGTTCACCCATTAGAGGGAGAAGGAGATACCGTAACGGTAAAGGACTCAACAGTTGCTAATACATCACATACGGGAGAGGCTTTTCATCTACATGGATATAGAGATAATGATGAGTCAGGTGCTAAACAAGAACAAATTTATATAGAAAAAGAATTTTCTGTTCCAGCAAGTGGAGTAGGTACGGTTGATTATTGGCTTAGAGTTCAATCATTTGATGATTTTAATTATGATTATTTTGTTGTTACAATAAATGGTGAAATAATTGATCATACGAAACTTTCAATTTCAAATTCAGCAATAGAAGTAACGAGTGAGAAATATGGTAGAAGCGAAACATATAGTGATACTCTTGTTGATAGTGACTGGACGAAAGCATCTTTAGATTTAACAGATTATGCTGGAACAAATATTACTTTTAGAATAACACATCATTTAGGGACAGATGATAGTTATAGAAGTTGGGAACTCATAGATGACCTAGAGTGGAGTGTAAATACTGAGCTTGTATTAGGTGAGCAAGAGGAGCCTCCTACAGCTATTTTAAGCATTAGTAAAAGTTCGTGTGTCTTATCGGACTTAATTAATGGTGAAACGCAACCAAAAAGAATACCAGGAGCAACAATACGATATGTAGTTGAGTTAAATAATACAGGAGAATTGGCTGCAGATGATGTTGTTTTAACAGACACAATAAGTAGTGAGTTTGATGATACTTCAATTCAAAATTTACAAATTGTAGATGGTGCATGTGATTGTTTAGGAGCATCATCGGCTAGTAATAATGGAGCTAATGGAACAGGAAATGGCGTGAATCCTGTTAAATTAGATTTTGATACGATTCTTGCTGGAACAACAACTTCACCCACTCAGAAATGTGGTTACCTTGAAGTAAAGTTACAGTAATTTATGTTTAAATATTCAATGAAGGTAATGAGATGCTAAAGTTTTTATATCTGTTTATATTTGTAACCATATCACTCTACTCTGCACCTACTACATCATGGTACTTTGATGAGTTGGGTAGTGATTCCTACCAGTTTACAGTTGATGATAATGTAGGCGATAATGAAGGAGTAACTTATGCTACTCCTAGTGTTGGACACTCTTCTGGAAAAATCTGTTCAGCTTTAGATTTTAGAAAAAGTAGTACCAAAGACTATGTGGTTTTAAATAAAGAGTCACTCAATGGTGCTGGAGATTTTACTATTTCTGTATGGAGTAAGCAGAGTTCTAAAAATGGAAAATCACTGCTCTCAGCTGCAAGAGATGGAGAGAATAATGAATTGATTTTTTGGTTCACGTCAGATGTAAAGTTTGCTGGGCATCTGGATGGTAGTGCAAAAAGTGTAGAAATACCTTCTATTGCAGATGATAAATGGCACCATTTAGCATGGCGTAGAGTTGGTACAGAAAGTTGTTTTTTTACCGATGGAGTTAAGCGAGGGTGTAATGAAGTTACCGATAAAGTTTTAGAGGTAGATTCACTTATCTTAGCTCAAGAGCAAGATAGTGTGGGTGGGAAGTTTGATAGTGATCAAGATTGGGAAGGCATTGTTGATGAAATGCTGATTTTTAAAAATCAGGCATTGAGTGATGATGACATCTCTTCAATTTATAATAATCAGAAAAATGGAAAAACATGGGATGGCGATACCCGTAGTTGTGAGACAATATCAATGGATGATTATTCCGATTGGCATTTAGATGAAGCATCTTGGAACGGTACAACTGATGAAGTTAAAGATTCACATGGAGGAAACCATGGAGAGGGTTATGATGCCCCTACAGTAAAGGGAAAGCTCTGTAATGGCGTAGACCTTAGGGTAAGTAGTACGAGTGACTATATGAAACTTGGTAAAGACTCTAGCGATAATATAGGAGATTTTAGTATCTCCATATGGAGTAAGTCAGAATCTAATAGTGACAGTAATGCTTTGCTCTCAGGGGCATATAGTGGGAAAGATAATGAGATACTTTTTTGGACAGGTACCTCTACTCGTTTCTCTCCACATATTCATGGACCTTATCAAAATATTGATATTTCGAGTATTCATGATGGAGAGTGGCATCATATTGTCTGGAGAAGACTAGGACATGTCAGTTGTTTTTTTAGAGATGGTCAAAAAGAGGGATGTACCGATATGGGAAGTTTTTCTCCTCTTCATATCTCTTCACTTATTTTGGGACAAGATCAAGACAACGTAGGAGGTGGCTTTGATGCTGCTCAAGATTGGGAAGGGTTAGTAGATGAAGTACTTATTTTTAGAAGAGCATTTACAGACTCAGAGATAAAAGATATTTATGATAATCAGAATAATGGAAAAAATTGGGATGGTTCAACAAGAACTTGTCCTGCAACTATTATGAATATAACAAAATCATCATGCGTCATAAGTGATCCAATAAATAGTACAAATAATCCAAAACGTATACCTGGGGCAACAGTTCGTTATAGTTTTGAAGTAACAAATAGTGGAGATGGAAAAGCAGAGAATGTACTTGCAGAAGATACTGTTAACGATGAGTTTGATGAAACAACCATTCGTAATTTAAAAATTGATGGATCAAATGCATGTAACTGTCTCTCTCCTGTAAGTGTAAACGATAATGGAGCCGATGGAGGAGTAAGTGACAATCATGTAACATTAGATTTTGATAGCATAGTGGCTTCTTCTGTTGAGTGTGGTTACTTTGAGGTAGATATTCAGTAAAGTTCACAATTAGTCGACATTTGCTATGTTATAATATAGGCAAAAAGGAAAATCATGATGAGATTTTTTATTATTTTGTCTATAATGATAAATATTAGCCATGCAAGTGGTGAAAAGTATTTTATACAGTTTGGTAGTTTTAAAAATATACAAGGTTTAGAAAAAAGTATTTCAAAATTACCAAATTCGTTACGTTCACATGTTGTTATTGTTCGTTCAAACTCTTGGTATATTCCTTTTGCTTATTATACATCAAACAAAAGTTTACTCTATTCAAAACTCCCTAGTTATAAACACTATTTCCCTGATGCACGTATTGCATATTCTGCTTATCTTTTAAAGCATCCAGTAGTTCATAACTACTCAACTAAAAAAAGAGTAGTACAAAGAGTTATTCATAAAGAACCAGTACATTATGTTTATCCCAAAAGAGTAATGGTACCCAAACCTCAATATCAGAATGTTGCTATTTCCGAATCTTATCCTATTTCTCAAGTTATCCCTAAAAAGGTAAAAGAAGTTGAAGATGTTTTTAAAAATGAAAAACCTATATATTATAAACATTTTTCAAAAAAGATGTTAAGTGGTAAACATTATTATTTAGCATATAAAACAGATGATGAAAAACCAAATTTACTTATAAAAGTTGTATTTGGTAATCATGATGTTACCTATCAACCAGTAATAGGTGAGATGAAAATGATGAACGCAAATTATATTATTGAAAATAATCGACTGTATATGTTTACAGATAGTTTTACCCAAAATGGAGCTTTTTCAAAATTAGAAGAGCATCGTAAAAATCATTTTCTTGTATCTAGTTGGTCAAATGGAAAAAAGCTAAATACATTAAGATATTACTATAAATTAAATGAAGCAAAAAAGTATTTAGATATAGATACATCAAATGGTCTGGCAACAGCACTAGAAGAGGGGAATTACGATGATTTCTTTTTAGAAGAAGAAGATTATTAATAAAATTAAACAAAGAAGTATAAGTAAGTATTTTTTTATGTTTCTTAATAAATCTAACTATTTAATTTGTACATTAGGAGAGTGTAAAATAGATAGTTATTCCTTATATTAATATAAACTTTAATAAAAAAAATACTATTTATATTTAAAGTATTATAAAATATATACATAAATATAAATATATTGAGGAATAATTATGAAAAAGATAATATTAAAAGGTTTAAAAATTTTATTTTTGTTAAATATAACTTTTTTTGTGAGTGCTATTAATGGTCAAAATATAACAAATAGTTATGAGCAAAAGGCTAAAACAGAAAGCACAACATGTAAAATATATAATACAAATTCAGAGGTATCGTTGGATCTGTTTTGTGGATCGAGTATGATGGTTATGGTAATTTTGAGTTCACTTTTAGGAACATTCTTTATGAAAGATGAACTATCAGGAGTCTTTAGTTAAAATCTCCTCTATCTTTCTGTAACCTTTTTGACATACCATGTGACCATCTTTATCAATTTTTACTACAGAAGGAAAAGAGTTCGCTCCCATAGAACGTGCTTTTGAAAAGTCATGCTTCATTAAAATATCAGCTCTAGTAGAGTTGTAAAACTCTAAAAAATTCTCTTTTTTCTCAACATACTTTAAAAGTACTTGCATAGAAGTTACATCTTCTCCTCTAATATAAAATGCCTTTTGAATTTTTTCTAAATACTCAAACGAAGCATCATCTCCCCAAAGTTCACGCACAGTTACAATAGCTTTACAAGCAGGGTAAGTGTCATACTCAAATGACTCTTTGTTTAGAAGAGAAAAGTCAAAAGCTTGTCCCGTTGCTTCTGATACAGCATTCCAATTTTGAGCTAAATAACTTTTATTTTGTTCACTCCACTCCATTTGACCTTTTGTCCGAAGCCCACCAACAACTAAAGAAAATTCATATTTATTTGAGTACTTTTCTCTTAGCTTGGTAATAATAGGATGAAAACCCCAACACCAAGAACACATAGGATCGATTACAAAGATAAGTTGAGTCATGAATTTCCTTTTTATAATAAGAATAAGTGAATTTTAACTAAGAGTTCTCTAAACTTAGATAGTTATATCAACTTTTTAACCAATTTATTTCTAGGGAGAATTATGGCACAAATCAAAATATATGGAATAAAAGAGCATTTAAATCCAATAAAGAAAGAGCTTTCAGAAATTATTCACGCATGTGTAGTAGAGGCTTTGGTTTTTCCAAAAGAGAAACGTTTTCATCGCTTTTTTCCTATGGAATCGGAAGATATGCTCTACGGAGTAGGACGGAGTGATGCCTATACAATCATAGAAATTATGATGATAGAGGGGAGAACGGTTGAGACGAAAAAAAAGCTCATAAAAATGCTTTTTACTCAAATAGAAGAAAAATTAAATATTGATTCACATAATATAGAAATAAACATACAAGAGTCTCCTGCTTCAAACTGGGGATTTAGAGGAATGACGGGAGATGAGATAATGTTGGACTATAAGGTGGAGGTGTAAATTATACCAATCTCACAGGTAAATAATAACTAATTCTAAACTCTCCATCTTGCTCCAAAAAGTGATTCTTATGCAATACTGTATAAGAGGGATGGGTAGTTGTTTCAAAACCACTCTGAGGTAACCACTCATGGTAAGCCCACTGAATAAGTTTTAAAATATCTCCATACTTTCCATTGACTTCAAATGTTGCATAAATTCCAGCAGGGATTTCAAAGGAGGGTAAAGAAGTACTTGTCAAATCTTTTTCTTCTTTTAGTAAAATTGCTGAGATATAAAAACATTCTTCTAAGGGAGTAATAATAGGATTATCATGATAAATTCCTATTTGCTGATATTCCTCTATCTCATTAGTATAGACCCATGCCATCATCTTTTGCCATGTCTGTCTGATTTTTTTATTGTAGCCTCGATGTCTGATATAGTATGCTTTTTTGGCTTTGGTTTTGATAATATTGGGGTCAAGGTTACTGTAATCTGCTGTGGAGATGGAGGCAGTAGAAGAGCTTTTTAGAATTTCATTAGAGTAGTTTTTATGTCCTCCTATTCTCCAGCATTTTGGAGTCATATTAAAACGATTTTTAAAAGCTCGTATAAAAGAGGTCTGAGAGCTATACCCACACATATTGGCTATTTCAGTAATAGTCGATGAGGTATTCGTAATGAGTAAACTAGAGGCTTTTTGTAGTCGAATAGATTTAATGCTCTCATAGATGTTTGAGCCTATTTGCTCTTTGAAGAGTCGATGGAGATGAAATTTACTCACTTTTAGCTCTAAAGAAAGCTCATCAATATTAATATTTGTCTCGATATGTTTGTAGATATAGTACATCATATTATTGGCTATTTGAGAATGTTCCAGGTTAGTTTTTTTCTTCATTAGCAATTATAGCCTATAAAATTAGCAAAAATAGATAGCTTTTAGAGCAGGATTAGTGAAGAGTTAAATTTTGCTAAGAGATATAATATACGAAAATCAAAAGGAGTTTAGATGAAACGTTCATTTATACGAGAAATTTTAGAACACACCACTAGCGAAACCATCTCTTTTGCAGGTGGGCTACCAATGGCTTCACTTTTTCCCCATGAGGCATTACAAGATTCAGCCAATAGAGTACTTAGAGATGCCAATATTTTACAGTATAGTAGGTCAACAGGTTATGAACCCTTCAAAGAGAAGATAGCCAATTTTTACAACCAAGAGGGGTTTAAAACCTCAGCTGAAAATATTATGATTACTTCGGGTTCTCAACAAGCGTTAGATATTATCTGTCGTTATCATAGCAACAAAGATATAACCATAGAATCCCCAAGTTATCTTGGAGCAATGAATATTTTTAGGATGAATAGCTTAGAGCAAGAGGCTATTAAATTAGAAAAATTAGGTATAGCATTAGAAGACTTTACTAAAAGTTTTAAAAAAAGTAGACTTGCTTATCTTATTCCTGATTTTCAGAATCCTACAGGTATTTCATATAGTAAAAATAAAAGAGAAGAAATAGCTAAAATCATACAAAAAGAGGAAGGACTTTTAATTGAAGATGCTCCTTACTCTAAACTCTACTTTGAAAAAGAGAATCAAAGTATTAGTTCTTTACTTCCTTATCAGAGCTACCATTTGGGAACATTTTCAAAAACTTTGGCTCCTGCCTTGCGTATAGGCTGGATACGAGCTGATAAAACACTTTTAGAGCCACTCATTGCCTATAAAGAAGCTATGGATTTACATACGAATGGATTAAGTCAAGCAATTTTAGATGATTATCTTTCTAATCAGAAACAGTATATGGAGCATTTAATTCTATTAAGAGAGAAGTATAAGCAAAAGATGGAGTTTTTTACTCAATCTTTGGATGAGATATTACCTATGTTTGATTACAAAAAACCAAAAGGTGGTATGTTTATTTATGGAAGCCTTCCACATATTGATAGTTCAAAGTTAATAGAAAAAGCTATAAAAAGTGGTGTTGTTTTTGTTCCTGCTGTTGAGTTCTATAATAGTGATGAGCCAACTAATGAAATTCGTTTTAACTTTTCTTTGGCAAGTGAAAAGGAGGTAGTTTTGGGATTGAAAAAAATTGCTAAGCTAGTAAAGTAGTTTTTTGATATAATATTTACCTATGAAACAAGCTTTAAAAATAAAAATCATAAAAACTTGCAACGAAAAAATAGAAAAAAAAGGCTCAAACGTAGGGCTTTCATTTTACGCTTTTTTTGCTAATAAAAATGATAATCCAAAAGAGCTAATGGAAGTTGCTACTTGGTGGATAATAATCCATAAACTTGACCATTTTGAGAAAGCTGTGAAGATAAAGAGAATGATAGAGAAAATGTAGTTAAATCTATTTGTTCATGCCATGATAAAAACCTTTAATTGTCCTATCTAAAATAGATAGGACTGGAGGGAATAGTTAATTTGACTATGGTGCTTTATTTAAATCAAGTCCACTGTTTGCAACAGCTTCATCAACAATCTTGTTTAAATCTCCAAGTACTACAGAGGCTAAAGTCTCATACTTTGCTGCCTCTTCTTGGCTTAGTCCTGTGTTTGCAACAGCATTTTCAACAGCACCTTTGAACATGTTTTCAAACATGAATTGAGGACTTAAAACACTAATTGAAAGTGTTTTGTTTGTGTCGTCTGTTCTGTCTAAGTAGGCTGTGATTTCACAAGGAAGAGCAGTTATGTACTCAGCACCTAAACGTGTTGCCATTTTTGCATAGGTTGGAGAACACGCTTCTGTTACAAATACCCCTGGAATAGCAATAGGGTCAGGTCTTGCACTTCTCCATTTCGAACCAGCAGAGAGACCCTCTACATGAACATCAGCATTAACAGCATCAGTTCCCATTTTTTCAATAATGGTCATAGCAAGTTTTTTAGCATCTGCTTTAGTAAATGCTTTTCCTGTACTACTTTTGTATTTTGTTACAAGGTAGATGTCTTCATCTTTTATTTTACTCAAATCATCTTTTGTAAACTCTGGACCTAAAGCATCGGTTGATTCTGTTAAGCCAGTAGTGTCACTAAGTGCAGCCATAATCATGCCACGAATTTCACCTTTAACTGCTTCTGCCATCTCTTTGAGCTTTCCGTCTGAATCTTCAATTCCAGGGAAGAAAATGGTAAAGATTGCATCGGCATCAAGCATGTCAACGTAGACATTTGTTCCGTCACTATGTACGGCAACTTCACAAGGAAGAGCTGAACCATGTTGTTGCCCTGTGTTTGTTGCTTGTGTTGCGTAAGGACCATTACAAAACTCAATAACACGACTTTTGTAAACCTCAGTACCTGTATTTACAGGAATCGGAATTAAGTCAGCATTTCCTTCATATGTCTCACCTGCATGAGGGTTTGCACCAGCAATAACCCAATTACTTGGAAAACCAAGTACAGCTTTTTCATCGGTATTAACAACATAGTCTGAGATTTTTACAGCTATTGCTTGAATGTCTGCTTTAGTTCCTGGAATAACAGCTACACGTTGGTAAGGTCTAATCTTTGTCTCTGTAGTTGTACTGTCTCCACAACCCGTAATGGCTAACAGTGCTACGGCACTCACTAGTGTACTTTTTAAAATTTTAGAAATCATTCTTACTCCTTTAAGTTAATGAATATATTTTATAGTTTAGATAAATAATACTTAACTATCAATAAAAGTTATAAAAATATTTTAAATAATTTTATTTATATAAATAATATATACTTTCTACTCATTAGAAAAAAAGATAATAATTCTAATATATCAAAGTTCTAACTTTTGTACAAACCAATTGAATTCCCCTTGCATTGTAAGAACCTCATCACTATCTTTTATTTCAACATTTACTACAATAGTTGCTCTTCCTTTTTTTGTAAAACGTGTTAAGAACTTCTCTTTCTCTTCATTACTCACGGTCGCTGTCGCATAGATGTCTTTTAATGCAGGAGCTTTGTACTTAAGAGAAGAGCTACGAAGTAGGGGAACAACTTTTCCTACATATTCAGGAAATAGTTGTTGTAAAAAAAGCCCAGACTGACTCTCTGCTAATGTAAACTGAGCAGAAGCGTGAATGGTATCAATATGATTTTTTACCTTTTTTGTTGCTTCAAGTTGTAGAGTTTTTTCATCTTTTTGCTCTATACCAACATGTTGAACAAAAGGTATATCTGTAACTTTCATCTTATACCTTGGTACTGTAAGCTGTTAATAGTCTACCATTTCTAAAAATACTACCAGCATGTTCAATGGCATCAAATATATCTTTTTGGCTCCATCCAATCTCTTCAAGCTTCTTAAAATCTTCTGCTTGACAATTACGACTCTCATATATCGCTTTGAGTGCAAACTTGACCAACGTTTTTTCTTGTTGCTCAAAAGGAATATTTTCAATATCGTCTACAACAGAGTTTAGCACCTCTTGTTTGTACCCTTTAGAGAGTAGAAGCGTAGTATTAAAATTTTTACAATAAGCGTACCCCTCTTTAAACGCAATATGTAGTCGTATAAATGCAAATATGTCAGGTTGAATGTTTGGGTGTCTAAGAATTCGAGCAGCCATTTTTAAAAACTCCTCTAGGTACTCAGCTTCTATGTCCCCTAAAAACTTCATTTGAGGAGGGACTACACCGTAAAGTGCTTTTACTTTTTTATATATCTTCTCTAAACGCTCTTTTTGTAGCGTGTTTTCTTGAACCATAAACATTAAAAATCCTTCATTTGTAAAATTAGACTATTTAG
>Ga0256826_1001859_pt1 | contig 13090 bp, 12 predicted proteins | sample CV79metaG_FD_185975 | JGI IMG/M metagenome (GOLD analysis project Ga0256826, IMG submission 185975) | Hydrothermal vent microbial communities from East Pacific Rise, Pacific Ocean - CV79 | ecosystem: Environmental > Aquatic > Marine > Hydrothermal vents | place: Pacific Ocean: East Pacific Rise...
AAATAATTGGTATAATACAGAGATAACAATAAAGGAATATTTTTATGGGTAGAGCGTTTGAATATAGAAAAGCATCAAAGTTAAAAAGATGGGGAGCGATGTCAAAACTGTTTCCTAAACTTGGTAAGATTATCACAATGGCAGCAAAAGAGGGTAGTAGTGACCCTGATATGAACTCTAAACTTCGTACAGCTATTTTAAATGCAAAAGCTGAAAATATGCCTAAAGATAATATTGAGGCTGCTATTAAGAGAGCAAGTGCAAAAGATACAGCTAGTATGTTGGAAGTAAATTTTGAGGGTAAAGCACCTCATGGTGTTCTTATCTTTATAGAAACGATGACAGATAACAATACTCGTACGGTTGCCAATGTTAAAAATATTTTAACAAAGCGTGGCGGAGAGATGCTGACAAAAGGTTCTTTAGAGTTTATGTTTTCTCGTAAAGCTCTTATTGAATTTGATTTAAAAGATGATATGGATATTGAAGAGTTAGAACTTGAACTTATTGATGCAGGTCTTGAAGAGATAGAAGCTGAAGATGGTGTATGTTTAGTCACTGGTGATTATACAAGTTTTGGAACATTAAATAGTGCGATAGAGAAGATGGGTATAGAGATTAAAAAAGCTCATTTAGAACGTATGGCAAATACTCCTATTACTTTAAATAAAGAGGAACAAGAGGAGATAGATAAAATTTTAGAAAAACTTGAAGATGATGAAGATGTTCAAAAAGTTTTTACTAATTTAGCATAATAATGCAATTTGTAAAAAATATTTTTACACAAACTTTAGAGATTAAGCAATCAAAGTTTATTGCTTATCTCATCCCTTACACACAATACAATCAAACTTTAAAAAGATTAAAAGAGGAACATTTAAAGGCTAGACATTTTGTTGTAGCATATCGTTATTTAAATGAATATGACCAGATAATAGAACACTCAAGTGATGATGGTGAACCAAAAGGAACATCAGGTAAGCCCTCTTTAATGGTTTTACAAGGTAATCAACTGATAAATAGTGCTGTTATTATTGTACGATATTTTGGTGGTACCAAACTGGGAACAGGTGGATTAGTAAGAGCTTATAGTGATGCTGTAAATCTAGTGATAAATTCAGCAGAATTATTTAAATATTTAAAACAGGTAGAAAAAAAAATAGTTTTAAAATATAGTGATGTTCGAGTGATTGAGTATGAGTGTAAGAGATATGATTTAATGATATTAGATAAGTTATTTCAGCAAGATGTGCATTATTTGATAAAGGGAAGTGAAGAGAGTGTAGCACTTTTTTGCAATGAAAATAGAGCTATAATTAGTGATTAAGCTCTATTTTTATAAAAGATTAACCTACTGCATCACCCATACTCCACATAGGTAAAAAGATACCAAGTGCAAGAAGAATTACTAAAGAAGCAATAACAAAAAGCATAATAGGTTCTATCGCTTCAGATAAACCATCAATAATAGCATCGAATTTCATCTTATAATATTCAGCAACTTTTTTAGCCATTTTATCAAGAGTACCACTATCTTCACCTGCTTTAATCATCTGAATAATCATATTTTCAAAGAGTTCAGTATCTTTGAGTCCTTTATGGAGTGTCCCTCCCTTTTCAACAGTATTTTTAACAGATTGGAATTTTAATTTTAACGGAAGATTATCTACCATTGTCGTTGTTGTTTCTAATGCTTCAGCAATGGGTATACCAGCACGTATTAGTTCTGAAAAAACAAGGGTAAACCTACTTAGTGTTGCAAATTTTATGATACTTCCAATAAGGTATAATCTAAGTAAAAATTGATGCCATTTAAATTCAACATCTTTATTTGTTCTTATAAAATGTTTTAAAATTATTACAAATAATACTAAACCTCCAAATATATAAAGACCATAAGTGTTTAAAATATGTTCCATTACTAATAATATTTTTGTAGGTAAAGGTAGTTCTGTGTGCATCTGTTCAAAAATATCTTTAAATTTTGGTACAACAACAGAGATTAAGATAGTAAAAGCTACGGCCATAGCAATCATAACATTTCGTGGATAAGCCATCGCTTTTTTAAATTTTACAATATTTGAACGAATCTCATCTAACATATCTCCTAAGGAATATAAGGATTCATCAAGATTACCTGTTTTTTCACCAAGTTGAGTCATTGCTATGGTTAAATTTCCTAATTCAAAACGAAAATTTTCCATAGACATGGAGAGAGAATGACCTGAATTTATATCATCTGCTAGTTTATTAAAAACATCAACTAAAGCTTTATCATCAGAAGAGTTTGCTATCTCTTGGAGAGAATCATGAATAGAGAGACCAGCATTAGTCATAACAGCTAATTGTCTAATTGCTCCAATTAAAGCATCAGGTTTAATCTTTTTTTTGCTAATACTTTGCATAAGCTCTTTTTGAAATTTTTGAAATTTCAATTCAAAAGGCTCTTCTGTTTCAACAACTTTTAGAACAATACCTGTAAACTTTAACTTTGCATTTTGACTCGCTTCTTTTTTATTTGCAGCGTAAAATGCTTTTTCCTCTTTCTTTCCTTTACTTAAAACAGTAGCAATAAAATATTTCACCCTCTAGCAACCTTTAGAATCTCATCAATTGTTGTTATACCATCAATTGCTTTTTGAATACCATTTTCAAAAATACCGATAAAACCATCTCTCTTTGCTTGTTCCTCTAACTGCTCTTTAGATGCACCTTGTGCAATAAGAGAGGAGAGTTCATCTGAAATACTAAGCACTTCACAAATCATCTCTCTACCCATAAAGCCACTATCTCCACACTCTTTACATCCTGCACCTTTATAAAACTGAGTATCTTTACTAACAATATCACCAATCTCTTCAAATACTGTTAATGGTGGTTGATCTACTGTTTTACAGTGAGTACATATTTTACGAACTAAGCGTTGTGCTTGAATAGCAACTAATGCACCACTAATGAGATAGTGTGCTATACCCATATCTACCATACGATGAATAGAGCTTATAGCATCATTTGTATGGAGTGTTGAAATAACCATATGTCCTGTCAGTGCTGCTTTAATAGCTATTTCCAATGTCTCTTTATCGCGTATTTCTCCTATCATTATCTTATCTGGATCTTGTCGTAGAATCGATTTTAGAGCATCTGCAAAACTCAATCCAACTTTAGGGTTTACTTGTACTTGTTGAATTAGGTTCATTCTATATTCAACAGGGTCTTCAACAGTAATTACTTTATCTTCTGTATTTCTAAGTTCATTTAAAGCACCATAAAGAGTTGTTGTTTTACCACTACCTGTTGGTCCTGTTACAAGTATTATTCCATAGGGTGCTTCAAGACCTTTAATAAGCTTTTTATAACTTGCACTATCCATTCCTGCATCTTCAAGTTTGACAAGAGCTTTCTCTTTATCTAATACACGCATAACGATAGATTCACCATATAAAATAGGGAGAGTAGATATACGAAAGTCATATTCTCTATCTCCAACTAATGTTGAAAAACGTCCATCTTGAGGTTTTCTTTTTTCTGCAATATCAAGATTTGAAAGTAACTTTAATCTTGATGCTAAGGGTGCATAGATAAATTTTTCAAAAAAGAAAATTTCACTTAGTTTTCCATCTATCCTTGCTCGAACTACACAATTCTTTTCTGTTGGTTCTATATGTATATCACTCGCTCTACCATGTATACAAGATTTTAAAATAACATCAATAAGCATAAGAATAGATGATGTCTTATCTGGATCATTTACTGTATTTACAGCATTAAGCTCATTGTGAATTTTTTGCATTAAATCTTTTACACTATCTTTTATCTCAATTTTTAGAAGGTAGGAGTGAATCTGTTTTTTTGTTGCAAGAGCAATTTTTACAGGTTTTCGATAGAGTCTTTGAATAGATTCTTGAGCTTTAATATCTAAGGGATCTCGAAAAGCGATTGTAACACTAAAATCATCTTCCATAATAGGGAGTGCATTGTTTTTTTTGAGTTGAGAGAGAGGAATATTATCTGTTAATTGATAATCCATATCGATTGAATCAAGGTCAACAAATAAAAGTTTTAACTCTTCTGCTAAATATTCAAGAATAGTTTTTTCTTGAATATAGTTATAGTTTTCGATAATAGAAAGATCATATTCTCCATCTTTTATCTTCTCTACAATAAATCTTGTCAATCTTTCCATTGTCATAAAACCAGAAAGTGTTATATCTCTCAAAATAAGATTTGGATCAATTCCTTTAGCTAAAAGTCTATCTACTTGTGACTTCATAATTGAACCATTTGCAAGTAAATCAGTTGTTATTCTATCCATTATATACTCCTATCTGTAAATATGCTTTTTTATCTGAAATCTATTATAAAACTCTTCAATAACTATTTTATAAGAATTTTTTTGTTGAATGAGATAAAGTTTATAATTTCGATTTTTATCATCTTTATCCTCAAATAGATAAATATTCTTTTCTTTATTAATTTTTTCTTTTGAATAAAGGTCAAATACTTTAGAAAAAATATTTGTTGTTGTTGGTAGTTTTAGAGATGAAAGGTCATATCCATCAACTAATGAGTGATATAATAGCTTTTTCTGCATAAGAATAATAGAAAAATAAGCGGAATTTGAACGAGCTTCTTTAGAGTTTTTTAAAATAACGATAGGAATAGAGAGTTTATCAATATAATCTGATTTAAGACATGAAAAAGCATAAAGAGAGATAAGCTCCTCATCTTGACGAAATGAGTTAAAGTTTGAGGCACCTTTAATACAAGCTTCTTTATATCTTTTTTCTTGATAGAGTTCAAAAATATTTTGTTTAATATCTGCATAAAGATAAGATGTTAATAATAAAAAAAGTAATATTTTCATCTAAATTTACCTGAATTTATATCACCTAAGAGAGTTATTGCTCGATAAGAGTTTGAATATTGTATATATTTTTTTAACATTTTTATTGCGATTGTTCTTTCATTGAGTTTTACTAATGATTTAGCAAAAATAATCCAACTCTCTTCTATATCGTTGTTTATCCCATTTGTAATAAGTGCATAGTTATACGCTTTTTTATACTCTTTTATCTCATAATATTGTCTAGCTATAAAAAGACTTAGTGCTGGATTATGATTTTTTTCAAATCTTTTAATAACAGCTTTTATATCTTCTTGTGTATTTTGTCTAACTATATGAATAGGCTTTCTCTTCTTTTCTACTGTCTGTATCGGTTGTTTTCTTTGGATCTCTTTTTGTATAGTTTTCTTAGGCTCTTTTTTCTCTACTTCTATTATTTGAGTTTGAATATCTTTTTTTTCAGATATTTGTCTATTCTGAACAATAGATTTTTTTGCTAAATCAGATTCAATTTGAGATATAAAATTAAAAGAGGGTTCAACTATAAGGGGTTGTTTCTCTTGTTTTTCATCATTTTTAATTATTGATGTTAGATTTACTTCTACTAGTTTTTTTATCTTAACATCAGGAGTTTTTTTAATGATTGTCTTTTGAATTATAACTTTTTCTATTTTTTTTTCTTTTGGGATATTAGTAGACTCTTTTTTTAATTCAGTCGGTTTTTTCAATAAATCTGTTCCTACAAAAATGAAAAGAAGAAGAATAAAGACAATAGATGTAACAAAAATAATAAGATGAAGAAGATAGGATTTAAATTTATATTTAAACCATCTTTTTTCTAATTCCTGTGTATTAATCATTCAGTAAACCTAAATAAATAGCAGCCATCTCTATCATTTTAGAGGGAACTTTATTTTGATTAAATTTATAATGTTTATCTTGTGTGAGATAACTTTCATAAATATCAAAGAGAGTATATAAAAGCTTATTACTCTCTCGATAGTTTCCATGTGTGAGTTTATGAATAAGATTTACAGATTTTTCATCAAACATATTTGCTGTATCAAAACAATTTGCTTTCATCAATTTTTTTTGAATATATATTTTTAATTCAAAATTAGAAGCATTTTCAAGTTCTATACTTTCCCAAATCCTAGTTTTAAAATGCTCTTTAGCAATTAAATCCTCTTTTTCTGTTTTGTGTAGTGTAATAACAAACTTCACTTTTCTTGTGTCGGAAAGTAATCGTATTTTTTCCATTAAAATATCTGGATAGAGTTGTGCTTCATCTAGTAAGATAATAGGTGTTTGTTCTGTTTTACTACTATTAAGAACTTTCATAAATTGAGTAAAATTTAATTGATCATCATATTTCATATTAAACATATCTTGAGCAAGAACTTTAAAAAACTCTATTTCATCTATAATAGGTGTTTTATATATATATGTAGGCATATAAGAGGATATATCATCATAAAGTTTAGTAAGAAACATACTTTTCCCAGTACCAGGTTTTCCATAAAGAAGAACCATTTTTAAAGGTTTAGTTATAGATTCTTTTAGTGATTGATAGATAGATGAAATACGATCAAGTTCTATATAATCTTTTGCATTTACAGTATCTAAAAATACATCTTTAGATGAGTTAAAAAGTTCTGTATCCATCTTATAATATATCTTCCTCAAGGGAAGAAACTGCTATTTTTGAGTTGTTTGTTTCGTTATTTTCAGATATAGAAGAGTTTGTATCATCCTCAATAATTTGATACTCTTCCTCTTTTGTATTGTTATCATCTTCACCACTAAGAACACTGTCTTCTATACCTTTATATCCTAGTGAAGACAAGGAGATAGAGTTATTCTCTTTTTGAATAATATGTGGTTCAATAATTATTATTAGTTCTTGAACTACTTTTACATTTTCCTCATATTTAAAAAGATAATTGATAATTGGAATGTCACCTAATATAGGTACTTTACTCTCTTCTCTTGTATTTTTAGTATTTATAAGTCCACCTAAAATAATTCTATTTCCATCTTTAACAGTTACAACAGAAGATAGTTGACGGCGATTAAGATCTGGTGGCATATTTCTATCACTGTTAGAAGTTTGAGAAATATCAACATTTGTTTCAGAAAGAGACGGATTTATAATAAGAGTTATTGTATCGTCATCAGCAATTTCCGGAGTAATAGAGAGTAAAACACCTGCAAAAACAGATTGAATGTTTTCTGTTGAACTTTGTGTTCCCGTAGATGCTCCTGCTAAAGTTTCTGTACTACTTATTTTATAAAAATATTCTGTTCCTGCGGTAATAAGTGCTGGTTGATTATTAAGTGTGAGTACTTTTGGGTTTGATATAGATTGAACAGTTCCTTGTGTTTGTAAAAATTTAATAACTTCATTAATCGAACCACCTGCTTTGATGTTGACAAGGGATGCAACACCTGATGCTCCATCAAAAAGAGTTTCTGTAATTGCACCATCTGATGTTGCTGATGCTACATTTTTAGAACCAACAGTATCAACACTTAAAGAGATATTTTGTAAAGCATAGAGTTGTTTCCAGTCTATACCTGTCGTTTTTGAATTTGACATAGTAACAGAGAGTAGTTTTACATCTATAAGAACTTGTAATTGTACTTTTTTTTGTAGTTGTTCAAGGTATTTTGTAAAACGTTGAATCTGTTTATTTGTAGCTGTTATTGTAATAAGACCAGCATTTTTATTTATTATCGGTTTTTGTGCTTTATAAACATCTTCTGGACGATTTAAAACACTTTGAAATTCTGAATCAAGTGCTTGCCAAAACTTTACTTCATCATTACTTGTGATACTTATTCCTGATTGTGCAGCAGAAGCTTGACCACCTTTTGAATTTTTAGAGGAAGCTGTTTTTACATTTGATTGAGAATTTAGTGTTATATCTGTGCTTCCAATTCCTTTTCTTTGAGAGAGTATATAATCTATTGTAAATGTTTTCGTTGTTAAATAAGAGACTTTGAGTATATTATTTTTTAAACTATATGCTAAATTATTTTCAGTAAGAATAATGGACAACACTTCGTTGATTGTTAAATTTTTTATATGTGTTTTATTAAGCTTTTTATTCAAAATTTGTTCTGCAAAAGTATCTGTAATAATAATACTAAATTCACATTCATCACTAAGCTGTTCAACAAAATCTAATATTTTAGTATTTTTCGCAGTGCTTATAGTAAAAAGTTCATATGAACAATCTGCAAATATATTTGTAGATAAGAATAGTGTTATTAAGGTTGTATAGAGTGGTTTTTTAAGCATAAGTTTCATTTTCTATTCCTGATTACTTTTAAAGTTTAATGTTTTGATCTGAGATTTTGTACTAAGTATTAATTTTACAGCTTTTTTCATTAATACTACTGAAGTTGGAGAGATGGATGTTAATTTAAAAGAACCAACTTTTTCTCCTACTTTATACCATTGTGTATTTATTAATGCAGAACTATTCATAATTGCATTTAATGTTAAATATCTGCTTTTATAATAAACTTTTATTGGAGTTACTCTTTTTTTATATTTTTTATGTTTATGAATAACTTTTTTTTGAGGTATAACAATTTTTTTTATAGGAGTTGTTTTTATCTCTGGTTTATTTAAAAATACAAAAGGATCTTTTAATGATAGTAAAACAGTTGAGGCTAAACCACTTCGTGGAGGTTTAATAGCATCTATCTGTTCATCAACCCATTGTAACTCATTTGCATAGATAGAAATTAGGCCAAATAGTATAAGAATAAAGAGTTTCATTTTAATATGTAATCCCCCATACTGATATATTTAAATCGGTATAAAGTGCATCTTTAGAGACCATTTTAATATGATGTATATCAACAACAAGGTCACTTCTTTCAAGAGAATCTATAAATTTTAAAGTATCTATAAATGTTGCCGTAGATTGAATAGATATATCTAAAATATGTCCAAAAGAGTTTCGATTTTGTGCTAAATTATTTGTAAAGTCTAAAATTTTCACACTATTTGTTTTAGCATTTGTTGAGATAGAATAGAGATATTCACCCCATATTTTTTTGTCATAAATAAGAGAGGGAATAGTTTCGATTTGGTGTTTAATATAATCATTATTATCTTTTAAAACTAAGATTTTATCATTATATTTTTTAATCTCTTTATTTAGTTTTATAATTTTTGTTGTAGGATTAACTTTTAAATAATGTTCATCTCTAGTAATTTTATGTGTTAGTGTTGTAATCTTATCAATTTTATCCAGAAATTTTTCCAAAGAACTATCCCAGAATAGAAGATATGAGAAAGCAAAAATAGAGGCAAAAACCATCAAATATATCATCTGTATCTCTTTTTTCTCTTTATCTTGAAGAGCTACATCTATTTTATGTAAAAAGTCTTCTATATTTATTTTCATAAGATGATAACCTCTAATTGACTTATATATCTTTTGTTTATTGTATCATATGATATATTCTTAAGAGAAAGTTTAAATCTATTCTCATATACTTGTGTTAAATGTTTAACTAGTTTTGTTATTTTTTTATCATCAGAAGATATAAGGTGTAATGAGATAAGCTTTATATTTTTATCTTCACTATATGTTAGAGAATCTATTTTTACATCAAAAGTATTTAAGTTTTTAGTGAGTTCAGCTACTATTTTTGCTTTCATTGGATAATTTACTTGTACTTCATGAATTTTAATTAAAGTATTTTTTTTACTTGAATACTCTTTTGTTTCAAATTTTAATAGTTTTAGAGCCTCTTTACTAGCAATTTTTCTTTTTTTAATAGTAAGTTCTCTCGTTGTTTTTTGCTTATGTATTTTAGAATATTTTTTATGTAAAGATTCCAGATGAAAAATTTGGAAATATGATAATGCCCAATATGCAACAGGATAAGCAAAAGCGATAATAAAAGAGATAAGAGTAAGTATAATTATTTTACCACTTTCACGTTTTATAAATTTTGGAGGTCTATTGTATATAGTAAAATTTGCATTATATCGTTGATCTTCACTCATAATAGTATAAAGATTCATCAACTCATCCAAAGGATCTATATATTTTATAGAAGATTCTAATTTAAAATCAAAGTTAAAGTATGAAGCACGTATATTTAATTCAACTTCAATCATCTCATCTAGTTTACTTAATGTTGGAATTTGAAAATCTATATAGATATGATCAATCTGATTTAAATCAAAAGCTTTTTTTGCATAGTTGAGTACTTCATTTATTTTAGTAAAGAAATCTTTATATAATAGGATTAAATCTTTTTTATATTCACTATTTGTTGTTTTAAGGTTTTTTGTAGATAAAAAGTTTACAAATTCATCATATTGTATCTGCTCATCAAAAAGTGTACAAAAATTTTCATGTAGATCGACTAATGAGTAGTTAATAGATTTAGTATAGATAAATTCTTGATTTTTATAGATACTTATAGAGGTGTCATTTTCTTGAATATATATAAAACTATGAGTACCACTATGCTCAATAATATTTGTTGAATATAAAGATTTAAAAAGTAAAGGGGTAGGAATAATAGCATCTATATATTTTATCTGTTCAACAGTTTTTGAATAGATATTTTTAATAGTATCAGGATCAACTAAAAAGATATTAAAATGGCGAACATCATTATCTACAAGATGAAAAAGTTCAACAAATTGAATCTTATATTCAATAGACTGATCCAATCCAAGTTCATCATATAGTTTGATTATAAGTGCATCTGAAATATCTTCATCTGGAACATTTTTACTAAGTTGTGTTTGTGCAAAAATAAAATCTTTTGTATTTAAAAAAGAGATTACATATTGCTCCTTAGAGAAGATAGGTTTTTTTATTTCAGATAGAAGATTTGAATGAACAGTTTTATATCTATTTTTATATGGGTTTATAAAAAGTAGAGATGAAAAGGCACATTCTTTATTTAATTTCAATTATCTAATCCTAGTTAAAATGAACCACAGACATGGAACAAAATTTATCATTTTTGTAAAATTCAATTCTATATTCCCTCTCTTTTTTATCGACAGAAAATTTTCTTTGAATATTATTTAAATTTATATTAACACCACTTTCATTTTTATGTTTTTTTGATGAGTACCCAATGATATTTACTCGGATACCATCAATATTTTCTATATTAAAGCTTTTATTTACATCAAATTTAGATGCTTTTTTTATCACTTGTAATTTCTTATCAACAAAAATATTAAAACTATCTGGACAACCCTCTGCCAATTTAAATCTTTGAGGCTTTAGAGTTGTTATTTTTTTATTCCCTATAAAAAGTTCATAACTATTTTTAACTTTTTTTAGTTTACCCAGAGGATGTGTAAATTTAAATAAATTATTTTTTGATTTTATCGGAATATAACTTAAATGTTTTTTTATATCATCAAGATTTAGGGATATATTATCGTTTATAACCACTTTTCCATACTCTTTTAGTATTTTATCTATCTCTTTTTCCGTCAAATTAAAATTACGGGTAAAATTTATATCCATTATTTTCATAAACTCTTCAATTGCTAAAAGTTGATAAAACACTTTTTGGGATAGAGAGGAGAGATTTTTACTTGTTTCAATAGCAAATGCAGGTTTATTATTTGTGACTGCAAAATATGTTAAAGAGAGTTGCATAGCTTCATCATCAAATTTTGTTTTTGTATTTCGTACATCAAATATATGATGTTTATTTAAAAGTTTTTTATTAACTTTTTGAGTTACTTGAGATGCTATTTTATTTAGATTACCAAATTTTTGTTTAGTATTTAGTTTACATTGATCTATAACACAAGTTTGTCCCCATGCTGTTGGATTAAAGACTGTTCCTTGATAATTTTTTCGATAAAATCCATGTCCATCATGAAGATTTAAAACTAAAGAGACTTTTTTATCTAAAATAATCTTTTTAACTTCATCAACAATATCTTTATCTTTGTCTTTTTTACTTAATTTTTTAGCAAATTTACGATTCATATCACCATTAACACCACGTTTATAAGCCATGATACTTGCTTGATTTAAGTTTGGAATAATCCATAAATTATTAGATAAAATAGTGTAATTACTTACAAGTAAAGATGGTGCAAAATATCCTCCAGCTTCATTTCCATGAATACCTCCTACAATTAATAAAGTAGTGTTTGAATCTTTATGCTCTCTTTTATATAGATCTATTTTTGCGTTAGCAAATTGAAATATTAGTGCAATTAATAGAATTATTTTCATCTATTCCTCCGTAAAAATTTTAATTTTATTATTTTTATCAACTCTTATCATTAGAACTTTATCTCCTGTAAATTTAAAACTGTTTGATTTGTAAAATTCTCTAAATGTTATTTGATAGATATTTTTACTATTTGGATATGGAATAACATTTATATTTTTAAATATAATTGTTTTCTTTTCTGTCTTCTTAAAAATTCTTGTTTTATATCTTTTAAATTTTTTAAAATTCATCTTATCGAAACGGATAAAATCTTTAGCATAAAAGCTTAAGTATAACTCTAAATCATTATATAACCAAGCATATCTCCAAGTGTATAATTGAGAGAGAATAGAAGCTAAAACATCTTTAGATATATCTTTTTTAATCCAACTATCATCAATAATTAGAAGAGTTTTTTTAATATCTATCTTTTTTTCAAGATTTGTTAATTTATCATTTTGTATCGCAATACAACCTTTTGTAAATGAATCTCTCTCTTCATCTTCAGGTACTCCATGTATCCATATTCCATGACCACTTTTACCTTGAAATTTATCATACATATTAGGATAAGATGTTACAAAAGCATATGGGCCATAAAATGGATCTAAATTTTTATCTTGACTCTTTTTTGATGTAAGTTCATAAATCCCAATAGGTGTTTTAGAATCACCTTCTCTCGTTTTATCTCCACTATTTTTTCCTGTAAATGCACTAATTTTATTCTTCATATAATATTTATTATTTCTGTTTTTTGTATATAAAATAAGATTTGATCTATTTTTATTACAAGTTAATACATTTGAATATTTTTCCAAATATCCAAATGTAGTATCTTGATTTTTGAGATATTCAGACCAGTAAGCTTTTTTAGTTAAAGCTAAATCCATCTTTTTTTCAAAGTTTTTTAGGCCAGTCATTCTATATTCTGTTAAAATAGAGCTAGAGTAAAGAGAACTATTTATCATAGAAATGATAAATAGTATTTTATAAAAGTTACGCATTTTTATA
>Ga0256826_1001860_pt1 | contig 13088 bp, 32 predicted proteins | sample CV79metaG_FD_185975 | JGI IMG/M metagenome (GOLD analysis project Ga0256826, IMG submission 185975) | Hydrothermal vent microbial communities from East Pacific Rise, Pacific Ocean - CV79 | ecosystem: Environmental > Aquatic > Marine > Hydrothermal vents | place: Pacific Ocean: East Pacific Rise...
TTTATTTCTAGCTTAGAACATCCGAAGTACGACTCTTTTTATAGCTTCAAAAACCCACAAAAACAACTAACTTCACTTTACTTCAATTTAAAAAAAAATAAAAACCTTCTAATATAATAAGCACTGAAAAATAAATTTAATTTTAAACCTCTTTATTCACTAAGCTACCAGCCATATAGTATTTCAGCTGAACTTATGAACTTCAATAAAGGATTAATCTTTTACATTTAAGTTTAGTTTAAGTTAATATTAAGCAAGACTTAAGTTACAACATATATAATTACACTAACTTAAACAAAAAAGGATTAAACAAAATGTTTGGATTTAATTGCAATAAACAAAAAGCTAAGATAGCAGAGTTAGAGGCAACGATAGCTTATCAAAATAACAAAATTGAAATGTTTGAATTTAGTGATTCACAAACTAGAAAGACAAAAAGTAGAAAAACTTCATCATACAATAATGGTTTTGATTCATCATCAGATAATCTCTCTCCGAGTTTATATGATTTAAGCTCAAGTGGTTCAAGCTCAAGTTCAAGTTCATCTGATTCAAGTAGCTCAAGTTCAAGTAGCTCAGACTAATTAAATAAAGGATTTAAAATGAAAGAAAGATTTATAACAATGGGTAGCATCGACCAGTTTGTCGGTGCAATTAGAAAAGTTAAAGAAGAAACTTATTTTATTGGAATGTCTGAAGATAATGAACCTATGTTTGAGGAAACATTAGAACTTCCAACTTTAGTATTCACAGCAACGGAAAAATCACACGGTACTAACTTTGGTTTTGCTTTTACTAAAGATTTATGTTGGACTCAAAGTAGAAAAAACATTATTACTCCTATGAATGATAATGCAGGAAGTTCATTTTTAGCAATGGCTAATGAACAAATATGGAAAGATATGTGTTCTGATATAGCAGAAAAAAACAATGTGGATTTAGAGACTCACGGGATTGTTCTTTATGCAGAACTTCAAGGTGGTTCAGTTCAAAAGACAGCCGCGTGTTCGGGTTTAGAGAAATCATTTTTAATCTTTGAGTTCTGCAAGGTATTTGAATTAGAACCTGAAGATGAAGCCGCGGATAACACTTGGATTAGAACAATAGGTAAAAATGGATTTGTTCAATCACCAGAGAATAAAATTTATAGTGCTATTGAATTGAACTCTTTTGATTTTAGTATTGATTTTAACGATACAGTAACAGCACAAAATGAAATGGTTAAACTAATTGAAGAAGTAGAGAAAAACTCCATTATTGGAGAGAAACTAGGCAAAAAAGGAAATATTGGAGAAGGATTTGTCTTTAGTACTATTTTTAATGGTGATAGATTAGCATTTAAGGTTAAAGGTGAGGCTCACAGTAAAACATCCAAAGTAAAAAACCCTAAAACACCAAAAGACCAAGAAAAAGAAGACAAAAAACAAAAGTTTGTAAGTGATGTCTTATGTATTTCTTGGAGATTAGATCAAATGTTTACTGAAATTCAGAACTCAGTATATAATGGAAATGCAAGAATGATGTCTAATAAAGATATTGGTACTTATTTAAAATTAGTAAATCAAGATATTATTAAAGAAGAAACAAATAGAATTTTAGAGTCTGGTTTTGAACCAAAAGAATTAAATCCTTTGGTTTCAAAAGTAGCAAGAACATATTTTATGGATAGATTATTAGAGGAAGTTTAAAATGGAAATATTATTAGGTTTTTTATGGTACGAGTACTTGGTTTTACTTGTTATGGGTATTTTCTTTATTTTTGCATTGATAGATGAATGTCCACTAGGAATTCTAGGAGTTGCAATATTCGGTGGTTTTTATCATTGGACAGGAGCTGAAGCAATAATTCAGTTTAGTTCTTTGCTTAGTTTCTTGTTTTATATGTTATTTTATGCTCCAGCTGGTTTTTTATGGGCTTATTTCAAGTGGATTCTTGTTGTAAAAAGAGAAATAAGAAAAGGTGAAGAAGGTGCTTTTAGTAAAGAAAAAGTTCTTAGTAACATAGAATATAAAAAATCCACAAAGAGAATATTTTATTGGGCATTAGTATGGCCTCTGTCAGTATTGAATTACTTTTTATCAGAATTCTTAGAAGATTTATATAATTCATTCAAAGAATATATTAGTACTCTTTCAAATAGAGTAACAAACAGCATTATTGAAAAATCAAACCTTAAATAAAATGCAAGGTCTCTTGAATATAGAGACCTAGTACAATAAAATAAATGAGGTTTTATCTTATGCTAACACTGATATTCAAGAAGTTTATTTGTTCCTTGAAAAGAACATAAACCACAAACCCCACAAACCCCACAAACCCAAAGGAAAGAAAATGAATGTAAAAGTAGGTGATACTGTCTATGTTCTCTTAGATGACTCTATGGAACTTACAGAAGCAACAGTAATTAAAGAAACTGAAAAATATTATGTTTTCAGTACTGGTATAAACGATAGTTCACTTTCAAGAAGAAAACAAAAGAAGAATGTATTCAAAACAAAAGAAGACGCTATTGAATCACAGTTAATACGATTAAATAAAAATCTTGAGTTCATAGAAACAGATTACTTCAGGGTATTTGAGTTCCTTAAAAAAGTAGAAAAAGATTATCCTGAAATACTTTTATAAGACTTTAAGGTTGAAGATGTATAATTACACTAACTTAAAAAGGAAGCAAAATGATATATGAAGCAGAAGATTTCAGTGTAGAAATATACACTGATGCAGTAAAAGATATTATGTTATATGTTGAAGTTGAATCAACCGACGGTATCGAATCTTCAGAAAAGATAATTTCAAGAGAAACAGTTAAGCAAATGATTCGAGATTTGGAATTAATTCTAGAAAAAACAGGATGAAATATTTAATTCTAGAAAAACACCAAAAAGGTCAGGCAGTCCTTGAAATAAGAAAAGGGTATTTAGCCTATGTTAATAAACCAAATACACAGTTCAAACAACCAAAGAACTCTTTAATCCTTGATGAAGAAACTTATCTAAATGAAGTAGAATTAAGATTTATGCAAGGATTTATAAGAGCTTTCGGTGATTTGGATATGTATGCTTATCAATATAGTACAGAAGAAAAGATGCAGATTTATGCTCCCGAAATGTATATTTAAAAAGGAAAGAAATGGATAAAAATGATGTAATTATAATTTTAGGAGTGGTTTTTGCTCTGAGTATAACATTTATTACTTATGAGATACTAGACTACAAAGAATCTATGTATATGTCTCAACAAGATTATGAACAATGCAAGAAAAACCCTACTAGAATTTCATCTGAATTAATTTGGGTTAAAGATTGTTCTAAGTACTTAAAATCAATGGAGAAATACAATGACTGAAGAAAAGTTCTTAGAGTTCATTAAACTTAATATCAAACAAGGAATATACGATGAGTATTATTTTGAGATGATTATGATTGCTCAAGCAAAAGAATTCGGTTTTGATTTAGAAGAAAAAATAGAGGATTTACTGAATGACTAGTTGGTTAATAACTTATACAGCCCCTTTCGGTAAAGAAAAGTCTAATCTTCCTAAGTTAATTCTAGAAGAGGAAAATCAATCTGTTACTGTTGAAGAAAATCACAGTAAAACACACTCCTCAAATAAAGGAAGAAGTTCTATTGCTATTTTTCATAGAGGAGAATACATAGGTTCAAGATATCCAGATGTAGTTGATTATTTAAACAAAGAAGGTTTAATGTTATGTTAAAAGGAAAAACAATGAAATTTTTTATATACGGGACACTAAAAAGAAAGTGTTCTAACAACCACAAAATGAAAGAAGTACAAGGAAAGTTCTTAGCTGAAGTAAAAACAGTTCAAAGATATCCTATGTTTAACTTAGGAGAATATTTTCCTTATCTACAAGATACAATAGGAACAGGTAATTTTGTAAAAGGAGAACTATGGGAAGTTCCTGAAGATAAAACCTATATCCTAGACCACTTTGAAGGGGTTCCTACTTTATACAAAAAAGGAACTATTGATGTTAAAACTGAAACTGAAGTTCATGAAAATGTAAATGTTTATTTCATAACAGAAGAAGAAAGTAAAAAAGCATTAACATTTTTAGAATTAATAACTGAATGGAGATAAAAATGGACATAAAAGAAAAACTAGAAAATGAACTTTATAGGTTAGATAATGAAGGTGATGGATATTATTTCACTGGTTATACCTCAGAAAAATATATGCCGGATGAAAAATCAAAAATCTTATTCACTGAAGCACTAAATGCTATTAATAATTTTAGAAAATATCTAGAGGAGAATACAGATGAAAATAAAAGTTCTCGATGAAATGAATAAAATAAAACTCACAGTAACCCACAGAGAGTTAGTTCTTATTCATAATGCACTACAAACAGCAGAAGTTCATAAGGATATTAATAATAAAATGTTTGATAAAGATGAAGCAAATCCAATAAAACATTTTATTAAAGTACAGAAAATGAATCTTAAAATAACTGAAACTTTAAAGGATATTAATGTTTGGTAATCTTATTTTTATAAAAGAAAATCTTAAAAATAAAAAGAAGTCATATTTCAGAGGTTTATTCCTTTGAATTTAATTTATGGTTCAACAGCATTAAAGCATTGGATTCCTGAATCTAGAAATCCAAACGACCTTGATGTTATAACTGAAGAAAAACTTAGAAGTTCAAAAGAAAAACAATTCTATTGGACTAAAGCATTCGGATACTTAATCAACAACAAAGATAAAAACTATGTTGATTTGGATTTGCTTTTTACGATTAAAGTATCTCATAGTTCTTGGGATATTAATTGGACTAAAACAATGAAGGATATAGGTCTTATGCAACAGCACGGAGCAAAATTAAATAAGGAGTTCTACAATTTACTTCTAGAAGATTGGACTAAAATACACAAGAAAAAACAAGTAAATCTTAATGTGAAAAATGAAGACTTCTTCAAAAGCAATATAAAAAGAAAGTACAATCACGATTATCTTCATACTGTTTTTGCTTTTTATGAAAGACCTCTAAATGAAAGAATAAGGAAAGATTTAAGTTCACCTATGCCATCAGAAGAACTATGGAATCAGCTATCACAACAAGATAAAATAAAATGTTCAGTTGAAGAATTGATGGTTCTAAGTACAGAAAGATATATTTTACCTCTTGGTATTCCACTTAAAACAGCAAGATACAAAGCATTAAAACAGATGATAGTAAGCAGTACAAAAGGGTTCTTTAATCTGTTTCTTATTTTGAATTTCGAAGAAATACTTAAATCTGAAAATGAACATTTCACAACAAAATTAAAAGGATTAGAATGTTAGAATTATTACGAAAAAGAGAATTAGAACTAAGTAAAGAGTTAGATGAACTCTTAAAAGTTGCTGAACAACTAGAAGAAACTGGAGGAGATTTTACTGATTTCAATACCAAGCAATCTGAGGTTGACGGTAGATATCTAGAAGTTCAATATTTAATAAGTGTTTTAAAGTCCTCTTAAGTTCAATAACATATAATTATAACAACAAAAATTAAGGAAACAAAAAATGGATAACTTAAAAACTGAGATATCAGGTACTTTAAAAGCGTTCAAAGAAAACAAAATGTTCAACAATATAGAGCAAGGTGTAAATTATTTAGTTACTGATAACAAAGAAGCGAACTCAGTAGTAAGAACACTTAGTTCTTTAGGTGCCAAAGATAAACTAGCATCTTTAGTTTTAATAGATTACCTTAATAACATAGATAGAAAAGTTCAACCAAAAAAAGTTCATTTAAAAGAACTTATCATAGGAAAAGAGTCTGAGTTTGAAGAAGTGTTTAAGTTCTTGTTTGGTGAAAACAAATATAACTTTAAATTAATCGGTGATTTCAGAAAGAAATTGGTAAAACTTCAAGATTCTGAACTTACTGAAGTTTTAGATGTTTTAAAAGCAGAACATATTCAATTTAACGGTTCAAATAACTATAGAGTAAGCACTAAAAATATCCTGCACTTTAATTATGTTGGTAATAATATCTTTAGAGTTGATTTTGGTGGTAATTTCTTAACTATGAGTACAGAAATAAGAAATGATATAAGTCCAATCCTAAGAAAATTTAGTTCTAGTAGGACTGTTTTCAATCGAAGATTTAGAGAGAACTTCAATAATAATATCGAAAGAGTAACTTTAACATTAATTTAAGTTGAATAACATATAATTATACAAATTAAACAAGGATTTATAAAATGACTCAAAGAACAGAAGCAAAAATAACAGAACTAGTAGAAACAGTAATCAATGGAAATAAAATAGCGGATTATAAGCATTATAGAAATATGTTGAATTCTATCAGCACTGAAGACCTGGATGATTATGTTGTTACTTTTGGTTTCGAATGTATTTTGGACGCTGGAACTAAAACACAAAAGATTCAAGCCATTGCTGATATGCACTAATGAGAACAGAAATTAAAGGAAATATTTTATATTTCAACTACAAAAGAGGTAATGATTTAATTGAAGGTTCTTGTGATTTGGGGTATATTTCACCATTTTACATAGAAAAACTCCAGGCTATATCAAAGAACAATAATTATCATCAAAAAGATATGAGGATAACAACAAAGGAAATTCTTAAAATATTAGAGGAAAAAGCTCCTGAATATTTTATTTAGAACTTAAAAAAGGAAGAAAATGGAAAAAGATAACTTTATGTATTTTAAAACAAGTACTATCATAGGAAGTTTTGTGGCAGGTAGTATTTTAGCTGGGTCTTTAGCTTTTTACGGTACTGATTTGTATATTAAAAAGAACAAAGAAATTAGTTCATTAAAGAAAACTTTAGTTGAAAGAAATGAAGATAAAAATAAAATCTTAGAATTAAATGCCAAAATAAAGATTCTAGAGAAAAGAACTCAAGATATGATGTCGTGGAAAGATACTAAATCTTTTGTTATTATTAATAAATCACTACTAGTTAATAATCTTAGACAGTACAAAAAGTTATCTCCTGATATACAATCTATAATAATAGATAATGTTATTGCTGAAGCCACGAAGTACAATATTAATCCTATTATTCTTTATTCATTGCTCGATGTTGAATCCTCTATGAGATTTCATATTCAACACCAGAAAACTTCAATAAAAATAAAAGGAAAACAAGTTGTTATCCGTGCAGTTGGATTAGGTGGTGTTGTCTGGGAATGGTGGGATGAAGAACTTCAAAAAGCAAACATAGCAAAAACCAGAACTGACTTATTTCTCCCAGGAAATAACATTAAAGCAGTAGCATTCATATTAAATGAAATGTATAAAAAACCCTTACTTAATGGGTGTAAATCAAAAGATGAATCTATGCTCAGACGATACTTCGGTGGTAACTTTAAATCTTATTCTGATAAAATAAACCTTAAAGTGATGTCAATAGTAAAACCAAACCTATACAGATACTAAGCTATGTTATACAAAGGTGAATCAAACATAAAAATAATATTTGTTTCTTTGAGGTCAAAAAGATTAATAACTGAAATAACTGAAGTTCAAATTGAAGGATACATAATTGATACTCTTGGTTTTTTAGATTCAGAGAAAATAGAAAAGAAAGAACTAGAAATAAATTTGCTTGAAATAGATATGGTTAATGATAATGTTTATGATGAAAGAACTTCATTCAAAACATTGAAACTAGTTTTAGGTTAAATAAAAAGCTTTATTTAAGTTAAAGAATATATAATTACCATAACACTAAAAGGAACATAGATGAAAACAACAGTACAAAGCAAAATTAATGAACTTCAGTCATATACACTAAAAGAATGGAACTTAAATGTTCAAGTAACAGTTGATTATAAGGTTGATAGTGTAAGAATTCTTGGAACGTACTCAGCATTTTATAGACTTATTTCACTTAATGAAAAACTTCTAAACGAATTTGGTTCTGTTTATATTAATGAGATAGTAGTTCACGAATTCGCTCATGCGGTTGTAGATTTTATGTTTCCAACAGGTTACAACGGAAGAAGAAAAGTTCAATCACACGGTAAAGAGTTCAGAGCAATTTGTTCTCATTTTGGAATTTCAGGTAAAGCAACAAGTAACTTATTCAATGATTCTAAGACTATCAAGAAAACAAATACTAGAACTTTTACTTATGGTTGTGGATGCAATGAAACACTTCAATTATCTAAAATTAGACATAACAAAGTTCTCAGAGGAACTGAATATAGATGCAGTATCTGTCATAAGAAATTAGTTCACATAAAATAAAAAGGAGAATGATGTTAGTTAAACTAAAGAAGAGCTTTAAAAAATACAAGACCAAGAATAAAACTAAGAATAGGAGTATTCCAGGAGTTCTATATGGTTTTGAAGGTAAAGAGATAGAACTTATTGTTAGAAGAGATAACTCCCTAACAACAATAATAAACGGTTGGTATGTTGATATAGACCCTCTGTTAATAAAAAAGAAACATAGAACTTCGATAGAATGGAATTAGAATCTTTAATGGAAGTTCAGCATAAAAGAATAAATTCAGACCATATAAAGCAGGAGAAACCTAAGCTAGAAATTAATCATCCAACTCAAAAAGATATAATTAAAACTTTAGGTTCAGTGGTGCAAAACAATAATATCACATTAGATATTTTAAATAAGGAAGAAAAATGACAAATAAAGAATACATAGAAAACTCAGTTGAACTTCACGATGAATATTTTACTCAGTTCAACAAAAAAACTGAATTAAAAAGTTCAGTTCAGGAATGTTCTTTCAGAGTAAAAAATGTAGATATTAATTCTCCATTGGAAGTATGGGATAAACTTCCTGATATTCAATCTGATATTGTGGATGAATATATTAAAGGTGGTGATTATTATACACTAGGGTTTAAAGTCTGTTACTACAAAGCCTTGAAAAGAAGTCTGTAATGATACAAGTTGCATTATCAGGAATTGTAGTTTTTGTTGGTGTGTTCTATTTCTATTTCAATACTCCAAAAATGGAAGTCTATTGTGACGGAGATAAGAATATCGAATACTTTACAACCAAATCTATATATGGAACTGTTACTTCAATGCAAGTAAGGTATAGACAAGATGGTTTTTTATCAAACTGTAAGGAGATGAACAATGAACTTCAAGAGTTCTAGAGAATTAATACTTCAAGTAATAGAAGAAAATAAGGGCATAACAGCAAACAAAGAAACAAAAGAAATATATATTCAAGAAAATGATATACTTCCTGAACTGACTTTTAATCCAGTTCTTTATTTTGGAGGTGAAATAAAAGAAGTTCATTATTTGAACTTGAACAATGAAACAACTGAAATAAAGAACATAATAGAATCTTTGAATTTAGAAGAAGATAACTATGTTTTTTATTTTGAAATGCAGAAAAAACCAGTATTACTGTATTACACCACAGATGAAAAATCTTTCGCTTCTGTGAGTTTAGATTTCATAGCTGATAAAGAGGAGGTTACTAATGTAGCTATTGATTTTAATAGTGAAGTAAAAACAGCAATAACACTGAATAAGATAGAGTTTATGAGTGAATACTTGAGCTCCATTAAACCCAATGAAGGCATTCTATGGATAGACAACAAAAAACATATTTTTATGGAGAAACAATGAAAGACAGAACAAACGATTTAGATTTTAAAAAATTAACGGAGGATTTTATGGAAAAACGAAATAATGAAGAAACAAAGAAAACTTTAGACTATGCAAGAGCATTGTTAGCTATTGATTTGGAAATTAAGGGTCTGAAAGATGACCAAAAAGAGATTAAGTCAGAAGCTAAGTCAGAAGGGGTTCAAGTACAAAAAGTAACCAAAGCATTAAATGCTTTAAAAGCCGCGATGAAGTCCAACGATACCGACTTAATCGAGCTTGAACTTATAGGTGAACTATTAGATAAAGATGTAGACATCAAAACTATGTTATCAGAACTAACTAAGAAGGATTAGCTTTTTTAATGTCTTTTTAAGGTTAGTATAGCATAATTATATTAACAAAAAGACATTAACTTAAGGATTTACATTATGAAAACATACACTATAACTAGCACTAGATTTGGATACAGCGGAAGCAGAAGAAGCTCAACAGAAACAGGTACTTTAAAAGAATTAATTTCTCATTTTAGTTATACATTAGAAGCAGGTAAATCTTATGAATCTGAAAAAGGAAACAAAAAAATTAATCTTAATCCTAGGGGAATTAAGTCATTAGTACAAAACTTAAATAAAGCTAAATCTAACAGTTCAGCTAATGGTGTTTCAAATACACTTTATTTTGAAACTAAACAAAATGATTAAACAGAGAGTCCTTGGAGACTCTCTGAAAGTGGATGATGTATTAGTCCTATGGGGAAAGAACATTAAAAAAGGAAACTATTCAATAGTAACCAAAATTACAAAAACTGAAATAGAAACAGATGTCTATTTCAGTGGAGTATTTAAAAACAAACAGAATTATCTCTTGGATAACCTGTTCAATGTATGGAGTAAAGATGAAATATAACCCTTATTCAATAAGCAAACTAAATTCTTTTGATGGTTGTCCTAAGAAATTTAAACTGAATTATATAGATAAAATTAAAACAGAGAAGAAAGATAGTATGGCATTATCTAGAGGAACATTTATTCATCTTGTTCTAGAGAACAATTTTAATTACGGAATAACAGATGATAGAAGCGACCTTAACTCTGTTTTCACACAAAAAGAAAAAGATTCAGTTATTGAACTAATGAAAAAGTTCAGAGAAACTGAAGTGGGAAAACACACTGAATCTTTAATTAACCATAAAGATTCAGTGTTAGAAGAAGATTTCTCTTTTGATAACAATTTAAAATTAAGAAATTTCTTCAGCAAAGAATCTTGGTTAAGAGGAAGTGCAGATTTATATAATGTAAAGCTAACTCAACCAATAATAGTAGACTACAAATCAGGTAAAGATAAATCTGAAGATAAAGATTTTGGATACGAACAAGGAATGGTTTATGCAATATATCTCTTTATTAAATTTCCTGAAGTTCTTAGTATTAAAGCCGTTTTTGTTTTTGTTGAACACAGCACTACAAAAACAATATTTTATTCAAGAGATGAACTAAAATCTTATCTGGAACTATTTTACAACAAAACTAAAAAAGTTGAAACTACAACTGTTTTCAAAGAACAAATATCTGAACTCTGTCCTTATTGTGATTTTAATTCAACTAAATTTTGTTCAAGTTATGAAGACCTCAAAAAAGAAACAAACAAGATTCTAGAATCTAAAATTAGTCTAGATTTCTAGAAAATAAGTAAAATAAAAAGGAGAATAAGAATGAAAACATTTAAAGAATTAGCTGAAAGTCCAGTAGGTAAAGTAGGAAGAACAAAAGACCACGAAGCACAAGAGCATATTGAAGGAACTAATCTAGAAGTGAAGTTCAGAAAATTAGTGAAAGAATTAGGTGGTAAAAATGTTGCTAAACAACTATTAGCTAAAATGGACATCAAAGACAGAAAACCAGTAACTGAAGGAACTGAAACTCCTGAAAAATATCTTAGAAATTCAGGATATAAAATTAAAGATGAAGAACCAACTAAAGAAGGAAAGGAACTTATCTTCTATAAAGAAAAAGATGCTCAAAATGCACTTCAAGATTTAGAAGATGCTGGTTTTGGTTCTGATTATACTCTTTATGTGACGTATGATACTTTAACTTACATTATTCACTAACCAAAAAGTTCATCTTCAGTTATTATTTTGAAGATGAATCCTTTCTCAAGACAGAACTTTTCTGTTGCTTCCCATTTAGCTTTATTAACAGCATAAGTTTCAATGGCTTTCTTATAGTTTTGCTTTGCTTTTTCAGGATTCTTAGCATTTTTCCTTGGTTTTTTAGGAGGTATTGTTTCAGCTTTCGGTTTAATTTCAACTAACCACACTTTTCCTCCTTTAGTTTCAAACATAGCATCCATATAATATTTAGACATTTTGTTTCTTAAAGGATTAAGATACGGTATTACCATCCCTTCACTATTGCATTTAACTATATTATCATTCATATCCATAAAAGTAAAAAATGTTCTTTCCCATCCTGACCTATATTTTATTCCAGGTTCTGACATATCAAAAGCCTCTGTTATGACCCACTTTTCAGGATTAACAGGTGTATATATTCCTTGTTTGGTTTTTCTATAAGCCATTATCCTTTTCTTCCTTTTCTTTTGTATACTTTTTTACCATTGAATGTTTTTGACTTCTTGGATTTTTTGGAGTTGTATTTTTTCACAGCCATTTTCCAGGCTTCTTCAGCACTAATACCTATGAAGTTCTCTGCTCTTAGATTGATGGTTTTGTTGTAGTCGTAGCTAGGAATAGATACCCCTTTTCTAGATATCCTATTGTTTAGATAAAGTCTAATAACAGGACCCAAACCTTTAATTATTTTTTTAATTGTTCTATAATCTATTTCTATAGGTCTGCCGTGTTCTATATTTCTTTTATTTTTCTTCATTATGTATCCTAAAACCTTCTGTCTCATTTTTGGTGGTGTCCAATTAATACTCCATCCTAAGGTATGTTTTTTAGTTCTACCTAGAACCATAATTAAAGGAGACATATCATAAGGGTTTTTATCGTACTTAGGTGCATAAGAGTAGATTAGCATCTTCCCTGGTTTAAAATCTTGTTGTTTTAGTTGCACAGGTCTTTTAATAAGCTCTTTAATCATAATATTCGCCTCTTTTTCATTCTTTCTTTTTATCTTTATTTGGTCTAAAGTCATAAATCCTCCTTGTTATAAATTGCATAAATATTTATAAAATTTAACAAAAAGGAATAGGTATGAAAGATTTATATATAAGTTTCGACAGTTACTACACGATAAAAGAATATAATGCTTTTTTAACGGCATCCAAAAATAACAATATTGAAATAGAAGAGTATCTTAGGATAAGACCACCATTCAAAAGGTTCTTAAAACTGAAAGAAGGTGATTTACCTAAGTTCTTGAACTTCGATGTAGCAACAACCTCAGATAGAAAATGGTTAGTTAGTCTAGTAAAACCAGTTCAACCCAATGAAGAATATCTACTTAAGCGAAGAGAGGGAAAAGATAATTCATATTGG
>Ga0256826_1001861_pt1 | contig 13087 bp, 9 predicted proteins | sample CV79metaG_FD_185975 | JGI IMG/M metagenome (GOLD analysis project Ga0256826, IMG submission 185975) | Hydrothermal vent microbial communities from East Pacific Rise, Pacific Ocean - CV79 | ecosystem: Environmental > Aquatic > Marine > Hydrothermal vents | place: Pacific Ocean: East Pacific Rise...
TATACCTCTCATGTTTACTGACACCCAACACACTCTTGGCTTCTATCCTCAACATCATTGCTACTCTCTGGCGATTGACTTCTTAGGTAGTAGGTTGACTTCAATCCAAACTTCCATGCATTCATGTAAATCTCATTGAGGTATTTACCACTTGCTTTGTCTAGGGTAATGAAGATGTTAAGTGACTGTCCTTGGTCTAACCATTTTTGACGAATAGCCCCTGCCTTAATGAGTATGTTTTGGTTTAAGTCATACGCTGGTGTATAGTACTGCCAAGTCTCAGGAGAGAGGTTTGGTGCAACGACAGGAATGAGTCCTGAAAGGTTCTCTTCAAACCATTTACGTTTATACACAGGCTCAATGGCTTGTGTAGTTCCCGTTAAAATAGAAATAGAACTTGTAGGTGCAATGGCCATTAAATACCCGTTACGCATTCCATCTGTTTTTACTTTTTCTCTTAATGCTGCCCAGTCATGCTTGTAGCCAAAGAGTCCCCCCCTATTGACAAGTTTACATGCATTTTCATTTGCCTTGTCAATTGGGAAAATTCCTTGTGACCAATCTGAACCTTCAAAGGTTGGATAGACACCTTTTTCTATGGCAAGGTTTGAAGACTCTTTAATGATATAGTAAGAGAATGACTCCATGACTTCATCTATTTTTGTAAAGTGTTCTGTACTCCCCCACTCAATAGCAGACTCAGCAAGCATTTGTGCTTCACCCATAATACCTAAGCCTATAGCACGTGACTTTTCATTGGTACGTTTTACTTTTGCTAAAGGGTAAAAGTTCAAGTCAATCACATTGTCAAGCATACGTGTCGCAATAGGAACTACTCTTGCTAAGTCTTCTTCTGTGTTAACTTTAGAAAGGTTTACAGAGGCAAGGTTACACACTGCTGTGTCACCATCTGTTTTCTCTTTGTCAACTATCCAAATTTGTTTACCATTTAAGCTATCGAGAGCTGTCACTTTTTTTGCTGGTTTTGTTGTACCATTGTCAAGTGTTAAAAGTTCATTTTCTTCATACGACTCTACTGTACCATCATCAAATGTAAACTGTGTTCTATAATGATTTGGAGAAGTGTTTTGGAAAATCTCGGTACAAAGGTTTGTAGAACGAATGACACCTACATGTTTATTTGGGTTGGCTCTGTTTGCGGTGTCTTTAAATGTTAAGAAAGGGTTACCCGTTTCAAAGTAACTTCTCAGCATCTCTTTCCATAAACCTTTTGCCGATACACGCTCTCTTGTGATTTCATCTTCATTATTTTCAAGCTCAACATAACGCTTCTCAAATGCTTCACCATAAAGTGTTGTCAACCCTGTTACTTCATATGGGTCAAAAAGTGTCCACATTTCATCGGCTTCTACTCTTGCCATAAAGAGGTCATTCAACCAAATAGCAGGGAAAAGGTCATGGGCTCTACGACGCTCTTCACCTGAGTTTTTCTTTAAGTCTAAGAAGTCACGAATGTCAACATGCCAAGGTTCTATGTAAACTGCTATAGCTCCTTTACGTGTACCCAATTGGTCAACAGCAATGGCAACATCATTGGCAATTTTAAGAAAAGGAACAATCCCCCCTGCGGCATGTTTGTGTCCATCGATAAAAGAACCCATACCACGAACAAGTGACCAATCCCAGCCAATACCACCACCAAACTTAGAAAGCAATGCCATCTCTTTATAGGCATCAAAAATACCTTCTATGTTGTCAGGGGTTGACCCTATGTAACAAGAGCTTAGTTGATGTCTAGGGGTACGTGCATTTGACAAGGTAGGTGTGGCTGCCATTACTTCAAATTTTGACAAGATGTCATAAAACTTTTTTGCCCAAGTTTGACAATCAAATTCATTTTGTGCCAAGAACATAGCAACCCCCATAAAGAGTTGTTGTGGCAACTCTATAGGAACACCTTTACGGTCTTTTAGTAAATATCTGTCGTACAGTGTACGAATACCTAAGTAAGTAAACTGTAAATCTCTTTCAGGTTTAAGGTAGTCATTTAAGTCATCTAGGTCATACTTCTCTTTAAGTCCAAGAACAATACGCCCCTCTTTCTCGCCACGTTTAAAGTGCTCTTTTAAATGGTTATATCCTGTAAATCCTGTTACTTTATGGTAGATGTCATAAAGAAAAAGTCTTGAAGCAACAAAGGTCCAATCTGGTCTATCGATGTCAATTTTGTCAACCGCTGTTTTAATGAGTGTTGTTTGTATCTCTTCGGAGCTAATCATATCACGAAACTGTAATTTAGCATCTACTTCAAGTTCACTTTGACTTACACGTTCTAAACCTTCTACTGCTGCTGATGTATATTTTTGTATTTTAGATACATCTAAAGTTTCTACTCTACCATTTCGTTTTACGACTCTAATCATACATTCTCCTGATATTCACAACCCAGCCATCTTTAAGTAAAGACCTGTAGCTTTCCGACCTTATTTCACAATAAGTTTGGCTTATTTATAATAAATAATTTATCCGATTTTACTCAAATTTTGCTTGAATTTTTGTTAATTTTGAACTTGTTTTTTCAGATTGTTTTGAGAAGATTTTAAGAGTTGTACTCTCTGCCGATGAGAGCGTAAGATATGCTTAGTTGTTTGTGATAATTTATATAATTTATCGTCAAGGGCAAAGCTGCCCTTGCATTTTTTTAGTCTTTAAAAACCCGTGCAAAAATTGCATCAACATTTTTAGTGTAGTAGTCAAAGTTGAAACATTCACGAATTTGTTCTTCGCTTAGTTTACTTCTAAGTTCATCATCTGCTAAAAGGTGGTTTAAGTAAAGTGATTCACCATTTTCGTTGGTACTTGATTTTCCTTGTTGTATCTCTTCCCATACTTTCATCGCATTACGCTGAACAATACGGTATGCATCTTCACGGCTTACTCCTGCAAGTGGAAGTTCAAGTAATACACGTTGAGAGAAAACAAGCCCCCCTGTAAGGTTTAGGTTACGCATCATGTTCTCAGGCATTACAGTAAGGTTTGCAATCACATTGTTCATTCTATGTAACATAAAGTCAGAAGTAATAAATGCATCTGGAAGCCAGAAACGCTCGTTTGATGAGTGAGAAATATCTCTTTCGTGCCAGAGTGCTACATTTTCCATAGCAGGTGCTGCGTATGCTCTAATGGTACGTGCAAGACCTGTAATGTTTTCTGTAAGAATTGGGTTTCTTTTGTGTGGCATTGCAGAACTTCCTTTTTGCCCTTTCGCAAAGAACTCTTCTGCCTCATATACTTCTGTACGTTGAAGGTGTCTTACTTGTACTGCAAACTTTTCTACACTTGATGCCATTACTGCCAAGGCAGTTGCCAATCTTGCATAACGGTCACGGTGTACTACTTGGTTTGAACACGGTTCAGGTTTAAGCCCTAGCTCTGCCATGGCATACTCTTCAAGCTCTAGGGGTGCGTGAGCAAAGTTACCCATAGCTCCAGAAATCTGACCTACAGCAATCACATCCATAGTCTGCTCTAGGTTTGTAAGGTGACGTGCCATTTCATCGTACCATACTGCAAGTGTCAAACCAAAAGTAATAGGCTCACCATGAATTCCATGTGAACGTCCTACCATCAATGTCATTTTGTGTTCTATGGCACGTTTCTTAATAGACGCCATCAACATCTTTACATCTGCCATAATAATTTCAAGTGACGCTTTCATTTGTAAAGCAACCCCTGTGTCAACAGCATCAGATGAAGTCATACCATAGTGGAACCATCTTGACTCTTCACCAAGGCTTTCACTTACACTGGTGTTAAATGCAATAAGGTCATGTTTTGTCACTGCTTCAATCTCTTCAATACGTTCAACAGAGAATGTTGCATTCTTTACAATTTTGTCAGCATCTTCTTGTGGAATTTTTCCAAGTTTAGCCCATGCCTTTACCGCTGCTTTTTCAACATCTAACCACGCAGCATATCTTGCGTGTTGTGTCCAGTGTTGTGTCATCTCTTCTCTAGCATATCTTTCTACCATTGTACATCCTGTTTATCTGTATTTTATGCTAGAATTCTACCCTAAAATCCGTTAAACTATAGAGAGGTCAACCCCATGCCATTTGTGAAAGAAAAGTTCTATGTAGAAGAGGAGACCATTGCATTTTTATATGTCATGCGTACACTCAACTACACGCAAGGTCAAGCCCAAAGACATGTAGCCAAAGGTCGATTGATTGTAGAGGGTAAATCTATGATGCATACAGGGACAAAGATACAAGGCGAAATTGAGATGGTCTTTTTTCGACCCAAAGGAAAAGGGGTACGTCCTACATTTCAAAACAATGACTTTATGGTCTTTGAAAAACCCTCAGGTGTACTGGTTCACCCCAACACTATGGCTACCCCCTACTCGATGCTCGATGAAGTCAGAATGTGTGCTGGAGACAATGCAAACAGTACCCACCGCATAGACATGGAAACCTCAGGACTTCTCTTAGCATCAAAGCATAAAAAAGCCGAACATCATCTCAAAAGTGCGTTTGAACAACGTACCATTAAAAAGAGTTATTTGGCATGGGTTGACGGTAAGTTGACTGAGCCGTTTACTTCTACTGAATCTATTAGAGTAAACAAAGAGGGGTATGAGACAACCAAACATAAAGTACTTGTTGACTCAGAAGGTAAAGCTTCTCATACCGACTTTGTTCCCCTCTCTTACGATGAAACGCTTGACGCATCACTTGTCGCATGTTACCCCCATACAGGAAGGCTTCACCAAATACGTTTACACTTGTTTCACGTGAAACATCCCATTTTAGGTGACCCTATTTACGGGGCTAGTTACGAAGCAAGCGATGCCTACCTTGACATGCTACAAAGTGAAGAAGAGCGTCTTGTGCACCACGGTGCACCACGTTTAATGCTACATGCTCAGAGTTTACAATTTACGTATGGTTGTCAATATCATATAGAGAGTAAGGAAGATTTTATTTCACAAAAAAGTTTGATACACCCTAAAGAGCTTAGGGTGTTTAATAAATAACTGTCAAGTAATTGTTTCACGTGAAACAATTACTCTTCGTCTTCATCTCGGTTGGCATCGTAAAGAAACCAACCCCCACCTATTCCTACCACAGCCATAATAAATATGAGTAATGCAACTTCAACACTAGGCATTTGTTTCTCCTTCAGATTCTTGTTCTCGTAGCTGTCCGCAGGCTGCAGAAATATCTAGCCCTTTAGACTCACGAATAGTACAATGTAGTCCTCTTGAGGTTAAATACTCCTGAAACTTTTTCATATCTGCATCGCTTGGTCTTTTAAACTCTGTTCCCCCATAAGGGTTAAAGTAAATGAGGTTTACTTTTGACTTAATACCATCAAGAAGTGACAACAATTTTTTAGCAGCAGAGATATCATCATTGACATCTTTAATCACAAGGTACTCAAACATTACCCTCTTTCTATCGTTGACAGGAAAGTTTTTTACTGCTGTGATAATAGAAGCAATATTGTATGCTTTGTTAATAGGCATAAGGGTTTGACGTAATTCATCGTCAACTGCATGTAAAGAGATGGCAAGGTTGATGCCAAGCTCCATCTTTCCAAGCTTTTCTATCTTTGAACTTAACCCAGAGGTAGAGATGGTTTGTCTATGTGTAGCAATGGCCATACCCTCTTCATCGGCAAAAATTTTAACAGACTTTACAACAGCATCTAGGTTGTCAAGGGGTTCACCCATTCCCATATAAACAAGATTGACACGACGGTTGGCAGCAATGTCATTGTCTTTCTTAATGAGTCGTACTTGCTCTACAATCTCTCCAGCTGTAAGGTTACGCATAAAGCCCCCCTTAGCTGTCAAACAAAAGGCACACCCTACTTTACACCCTACCTGAGAAGAGATACAAACTGTATAGCGTTCTTGGTGCTTTACAGAACCATCTTCATGAAACTCTTTATCACGCATAAGTAACAATACCGCTTCAACCGTATGTCCATCGTGCAGTTCATAGAGGTACTTACGACTACCATCTTTTGAATTTTGTACCATGAGTTGTTTAAGAGGTGACACTGTATATTCTGCATCTAGCTTCTCTCTCATATCTTTAGGAAGATTCTTCATCTCCTCAAATGATGTTGCATACTTATGATACATCCAATTATATATTTGCTTTGCACGAAAACTAGGTTTTATAAGTGCTGCAAGCTCCTCTTTGCTAAAGTCTTGAATTATCTGTTTTGTCATCTTATTTACTCTCTTTAATATAGGTGGTGAGTCTTGCCATCGCCTCTTTGTGATTGTCTAAAAAATCTTTATGTGCATTTGCATTACAGTAGTTTGTCACAATAAATGCTCCAGCAACGGGTATGTTAAATGTTTTAGCTACTTTAAGTACCGCATAATACTCCATATTTTCTAACGCTATGTTTTGTTTTAAGTATGCCGAAGAAAGTGTTTCATCGGTAGTGATATAGTTAGAAGAGTTTACAATTGTTTCACGTGAAACATCTTCTGCAGTTGACACCATATTGTCTATGGGGGTGTACGCTTTGGCATTGAAAAAACTGTTTTCAATATTGGTCGCGGTCTTTGACTCTACAATATCAAATATTTTTTTTGTACCATAACTTCCTGCCGTTCCCACAAAAAAAAGAAAAGGTGGTTTTTTCTCCATACATAGCTTGGTTAGGTTGATAGAAACATCTATCATCCCAATACCTATGGGTACGGCAAAATCAAACTGCTCACTCTTGCCTGCACAGATAAACATTATATTCTCACTGGAATATTTTGTTTACGAAGGTAGGCTTTGAGTTCCATAATATCTATCTCTTTAAAGTGAAAGATAGACGCAGCCAAAGCAGCATCGGCATGACCTAAGGTAAATGCCTCTTCCATATGCTTCATCGTTCCTGCACCCCCACTTGCAATAACAGGAATGTTTACAAGCTCCCCTATCTTTTTATTGAGTATGTTATCAAACCCTGCTTTGGTACCATCTGCATCCATAGAAGTCACCAGTAGTTCACCTGCTCCTCTATTGTATGCCTCTTTTGCCCAATCTAGTGCATCAATACCCGTGTCATTACGTCCCCCATGGGTAAAAATATTCCACTTGTTAGGTGCGACTTGTTTGGCATCAATAGCCACAACAATACACTGAGAACCAAAACGCTTTGCTCCCTCTTCTATGAAATCAGGTCGTTTAATGGCCGCTGAGTTAATACTCACTTTATCACACCCTACATTGAGAAGGTTATAAATATCTGGCAATTCACGAATTCCTCCCCCTACCGTTAAAGGAATGAAAACCTCTTGGGCTACTTTTTTAACTACATCTACGATAGTATCACGCCCCTCATGGCTCGCACCAATATCTAAAAAGGTAATTTCATCTGCCCCCTCTTCATTGTAACGACGAGCCACTTCTACGGGGTCACCCGCATCACGAAGTCCTACAAAATTAACACCTTTTACCACGCGTCCATCATTGACATCAAGACAAGGAATGATACGTTTTGCAAAATAATCCATTGTTTATCCATTATACGTTATTTTTTATGGTAGAATTATACAAAAATAATCTACTGCAAGTGATTAATATAGATTATAAAGGAAGATTATAGTATGATTATTGAAAATTTAGCCGAATTTGCTTCTAAGAAATTTGGACAAAACTTTTTAAAAAATGACCTTTATTTACATAAAATCGTCCAAGCGATGCCCAACGACAACCTTAGAGTTGCAGAAATTGGCCCTGGCTTAGGTGATTTAACCAAAGAACTTGTAAAAGTTCGAAATGTCACAGCATTTGAGGTTGATAAAAGATTATGTGAGCATCTAACATCAGAGTTTCAAGAACCTATCCACACAGGTAAATTTGAACTACGATGCGGAGATGTGCTTGAGCGTTGGGAGTCAGGAAGCCTACTAGATGAGCCTTATCATCTTGTAGCTAACCTACCCTACTATATCGCGACAAATATCATCTTAAAAGCATTTAAAGATGAACATTGCCAATCGGTTTTGGTAATGGTTCAAAAAGAAGTAGCTGTAAAGTTTTCTGCACAGGTCAAACAAAAAGAGTTTTCAGCTCTTTCTGTACTTGCCCAAAGTGTAGGAAAAGCCACACTTTGTTTCGAGGTTGAGCCTGAAGCATTTGTGCCACCACCAAACGTTACTTCTGCCGTGCTTTTAATAGAAAAAACCCAGTCACGAAATGATGAGAAATTTAATGCATTTTTGAAAATAGCTTTTCAACAACCACGCAAAAAACTCTCTAAAAACCTTTCGGCTGCTTTTTCAAAAGATATTGTCAGTGAACTTTTTTCAAAACTAGAATTAGACTCCAATATTCGACCTCATGAAGCTGAGACATCTATTTATCATCATATATATAATGAATTAAAGGATAAGCTAGATGGAAAACAACAAAACAAACAACGAAAACTCTCAAAATCAAGGGCAAAAAACGCAAAGCAGTAATGCCCCAAGAGAAAGACGTCCTAATCCACATAGACAAAATAATAATGCCAACAAACCTCAAGGACAAGGCGAAAATAAAAACCGCCCAAATCCAAATAGAAAACCAAACCCAAATAGGAAACCTAATCCTAATAAAGATATAGATGGGAATGTACAAGACAAACCTACTCCTAATGGAAATAGAAAACCAAATCCTAACCAAAATAAAAACGCTACACAAGCACGTAATAACCAAAACAAAAAACCAAATAACAATAACAAACCAAGCAATAAACCCAATAATAATCAAAACCGTAATGGGGGAAATAAAAATAGAGGAAAACGTAAAAATGTTACTACTGTAAATGATACAATGCGTGCTTCTATTGAAAAAAACGAACAAGTAAAAGAAGCAACTATGAAACCATGGAAGCAGATAGATATTGCTTCTAAAGGAAAAGTACGTTTTACACCACTTGGTGGACTTGGTGAAATTGGTGGAAACATGGCCGTACTTGAAACAGAAACAACAGCCATTATTATTGATGTTGGAATGAGTTTCCCTGATGAGACGATGCATGGTGTTGATATTTTAGTACCAGATTTTTCTTACCTACACACACTCAAAAAAGAGAAAGACGTTTATATTGTAATTACCCATGGTCACGAAGACCACATTGGTGCAATGCCATACCTCTTTAAAGAACTAAAATTTCCTGTCTATGCAACCCCTCTTGCACTTGCGATGATAGAAAATAAATTTAATGAACATGGACTTAAAGCCGATACAAAATACTTTAACTTTGTTACATTAAGAGAGCAATACCAATTAGGTGATATGAAAGTAGAATGGCTACATAATACTCACTCTATTATTGATGCTTGTTCTTTAGCCATAGAAACACCTGCTGGAATATTGATGCATACTGCTGACTTTAAAATTGACCACACTCCAGTTGATAACTATACTATGGATTTACGTCGTTATGCCTACTATGGTGAAAGAGGTGTACTTTGTCTTTTCTCAGACTCAACAAACTCTCATAACCAAGGGTTTACAAAAAGTGAAAGAGTCGTAGGAAAAACATTTGATACTCTTTTTGGATTAGCAAAAGGAAGAGTCATTATGTCAACTTTCTCTTCAAATGTACACCGTATTTACCAAGCCATGCAAAGAGGTGTACAACATGGAAGAAAGATTTGTGTCATCGGTCGTTCTATGGAAAGAAACATAGAAACAAACCGTGCATTAGGCTTTGTAGATATTCCTGATAAGCACTTTATTGAAGTTCATGAGGTACAAAAATATGCTGACCATGAAATTTTGATTGTAACCACTGGTTCACAAGGTGAAACTATGGCTGCACTAAACCGTATGGCAACAGATGAACATAGACACATAAAACTTAAACCATCGGATACTGTGATTATCTCAGCTTCTGCTATTCCAGGAAACGAAGCATCTGTTTCTGGACTTATGAATAAACTGATTAAAGCAGGTTGTACTGTACGCTATAAAGAGTTTGGTGATATTCATGTTTCAGGTCACGCAGGACAAGAAGAACAAAAACTTATTTTAAGACTGGTTCAACCAAAATTCTTCCTACCTGTTCACGGTGAGTATAACCACATTGCACAACATGCAAAAACAGCTGTTGCTTGTGGTGTAGACGAAAGAAATATATTACTTATGAGTGACGGTGATCAAATTGAGCTTACTCCAAAATATCTTAAAAAAGTAAAAAGCGTAAAAACAGGAAAAACATATATTGATAATCAAAACAATATGACTATCGAAAATGATGTTGTTATTGATAGACAAAAACTTGCTGAAGATGGTATTATTAATATTGTTGCACAAATCTCTCAAAGCAATCAAAAAGTGGTAGGTAAACTCATTATATCTACGCATGGACTTGTTGCAAACAAAGAAGATAAAAAGTTTGCAAAAGAGGTAGAACATCTTTTAGAAACAATGCTTCTAAACATGAAACCAGAAGCCCTTAAAAACCATAAAGATATTGAAAATGATATACGTTCAGTGGTAAGAAAACATGTGATTCGTACCAAAAAGAGATATCCTCTTATTATTCCAACTATTTTTATAGTGTAACCTACCCTCCTTTACAAAAGCAAAAAGATTCTCTTTTTGCTTTTATCCTACTAATCAACACTATGCTATAATCATGGCACTAAATCTAAAGAAGAAGTATGAATCTTATTGAAATCGCACAAGAAACATTACAAATTGAAGCAGATGCACTTATTAAAGCATTAGATACTTTAGATCAAAGTTTTCTTGATGCTATTGCACTTATTATTCAGACAAAAGGTAAGCTTATTATTACGGGTGTAGGAAAATCTGGGCTGGTAGGAGCTAAAATGGCTGCAACCTTTGCTAGTACAGGAACTTCAAGTTTCTTTTTGCACCCTACAGAAGCACTGCATGGTGATTTAGGCATGATAGGAAAAGAAGATACACTTTTAGCCATTAGTAGCAGTGGAGAGAGTGAAGAACTTACAAAAATTCTTCCACATATTAAACGTTTTAACATACCTCTCATTGGTCTTACTGGCGATAAGTCTTCTACTTTGGGTATTGCTTCAGATGTCGTGTTAGATATTTCTGTAGAAAAAGAAGCTTGTCCTCTTGGCATTGCACCCACAACATCTACTACCCTGACTATGGCTCTAGGAGATGCTTTAGCTGTTGCTCTAATGAAGAAAAAAGGCTTTCAAAAAGAAGATTTTGCTTCTTTTCATCCTGGGGGAGCTTTAGGAAAAAAACTTTTCATACAAATAAAAGATCTTATGCGTACAAAAAAGCTTCCTATCATAAATACAAGCACCCCATTAAAAGAAGCTATTGTTTTAATGAGTGAAGGAAAACTAGGACATATTCTTATTTCTAATCATCAAGATGAATTTGTTGCTCTTTTGAGTGATGGAGATTTAAGACGTGCCTTAATGAAAAAAGATTTTTCTTTAGATGATACAGCATATAGCTATGCAAATCAAACACCTACAAGCTATACCGATACAACATTACTTGCATCTCAAGCACTTGAGATACTTGAAAAAAATAAAATACAACTTTTACCTATTACCACCCGTGAGAAAAAAATCATTGGGGTACTCCATATACATGACTTAATTAACGCAGGAATAAAATCAAAATGAGACTAAACAAATATATATCACACAACACAAAATATTCAAGAAGAGAAGCAGATACGCTGATAGAAGCTGGAGAAGTAACCCTTAACAAAAGACCCCTTAAAGAGTTTGGATATGAAGTACAAGAGGACGACCACATTTTTCTTAAAGGAAAAGCCATAAAGGTTACGTCAGAACTTACTATTATTGCATACAATAAACCTAAAGGTGTACTGGTTACAAAGAAAGATGACCGAGGACGTGCTACTATTTATCATAAATTATCAGGGAAATACAGACACTTTACACCCGTAGGTAGACTAGACTATGCTTCTGAAGGACTTTTACTCTTAACCGATGATGTAGAAGTAGCTACAGCACTTATGGAAAGTGGTCTTGATAGAACCTATAACCTAAAAATTGATAAGCCTGTGACAAAAGAGATGATGGATGCTATGAAAGAAGGATTGGTACTTGATGATGCACGTGCAGGTGCCCATGAAAAATCTAAAATTTACGCTATGGAGTTTGCTCCTTTTGCACACTTTGAAGTAAGAAGTGAAGGAAAAAACTTTACAAAACTTCGTGTAACCATTGCAGAAGGTAAAAACAGAGAGCTCAGACGCTTCTTTGCACACTTTGATGCTAAGGTACTTGACCTCAAACGTATTGCTTTTGGGGGTATTGAACTCAATAATTTACCTGAAAATAAAACCCGTTACTTTTCTCGAAGAGAATATGATGATGTTCATAAGTTCATGAAACGATGGAGAACCAATAAAATTGCTGATATTAAAAATGAACAAAATGCAAAAAGACAAGAAGAATCAAATAAGCGAACCAAAGAGAAAGAAAAAAATAAAAAGTTTAAATATAAAGACTAAAAAATGGTCAATCTTGCTCTTAAATACCGACCTCAAACCCTAGATACCATTATAGGACAAACACACCTTCTTTCCGAGGGTGCTGTCTTAAAAAACCTTATTGAAAAAGATGCACTTAGTCATACTTTTTTTTATGGACCTCCTGGATGTGGCAAAACAACCATTGCACGTATTATTGCCTCTGTTTTAGACCGTCCTTTTTATGAAATGAATGCTACAACACTTAAAATTGATGACTTACGTAAAATATTTAAGTCCTATGCTAATGCCTTACAAAAACCCCTTATTTTTATAGATGAAGTCCATAGACTTAGTAAAAACCAACAAGAGGTACTTTTACCTTATATGGAAAACTATACCGCACTTATCATCGGTGCATCTACAGAAAATCCTTACTATTCACTCACTGCAGCTATACGTTCTCGTTCACACCTTTTTGAACTTAAGAGCATTGATGAACAAGCTATGTTTAGCTATCTTGAAAAAGTTATTTTACGTGAATGCCTAGAAGTAGATGTAGAAGCAAAAGAGTACCTTGTTTTCTCTTCGGGAGGAGATGTTCGTGCCATGCTAAACCTCTTAGAGAGTGCATGTGCTATAGGTGCAAAGGTAAGTTTAAATA
>Ga0256826_1001862_pt1 | contig 13085 bp, 11 predicted proteins | sample CV79metaG_FD_185975 | JGI IMG/M metagenome (GOLD analysis project Ga0256826, IMG submission 185975) | Hydrothermal vent microbial communities from East Pacific Rise, Pacific Ocean - CV79 | ecosystem: Environmental > Aquatic > Marine > Hydrothermal vents | place: Pacific Ocean: East Pacific Rise...
AGTAGTGAAAAAAGACATTACTCCTAAAGATGAAGTAAAAGAGATGTTTTATAATTGGTTTAGAAAAAATCGAAAAATTGGACAAATAATGACAAAACAGGATGTTGTTACACAGATCTTAACAAAACTTGACTCTAAACAAAACAAAGCTTTAGAGGTTGCTATGAATGAACTTCAAGAGAGTGGTTTTATGGAGATGCAAAGTGATGGTGTTAGTTTGAAGTTGTGTGAGAAAGGGTTTGATTCTTTATAAGAAACTACATTAAGAGAGGGAGCTACCCTCTCAACTGCTTAAAATAACTTGATTAAAAAACCAAGTAAAAGCAACAATAATACGGCTTTAAGAAACAAAAAGTCTCCTTTATATCAACATTCCCACCCATCACTACCCATAATGTAAAATATATACAAAAAAAAAGGCTCTATCTCAAAAAGAGATAAAGCCTTACAATATTAATATAAGGGAGCTACCCTTTAGCCGTATATTGTTTCATTATAAGTATATCTTAAAATAATAAATTTCCATTGCATTCTGTCATATTTTCATAAAAAAAATCAAAAAATTGTTATTATTTTTATCAAAGAAAAACTAACAAAAAAAGAGCATAATTATGATAGAACGATTTTACCTCAAAGATTATCTAAGTTTTGATGAGATAGAACTAAACTTTAACTCTGGACTGGTTGTTTTTACTGGTCCTAGTGGAAGTGGAAAATCTATTTTGATAAATGCTATTTTAACCTCTTTAGGCTCAAGTAGTTGTGATGCTTCTCTCTGTGAATCTCGTGTCACTTGGGATATCGATGATGTAGGTATCATAAATGATGATGTCAATATCTTTAAACATATAAAAAAAGAGAAGTCCCGCTACCTCATCAACAACCAAAGTGTCTCAAAAAAATCTATGCAGACCATAGCCTCAAACTACCTCCGACACCTCAGTTTAAAAGATTTTAGTGATTTTGAGAATGAAAATCTTCTTGATATTTTAGATACACAAATAGCCTCTAAATCAAAAAAGATTATAACTCTCAAAAAAAGATATCAAAATAGTTTTATAGAGTATAAAAAGGTAAAAACTGAACTCAAAGAGGTTCAAGAAAAAGAGAAAAAGATAGTTGAACTTAAAGAATTTACAGCTTTTGAGATAAAAAAAATAGAAGATATTAACCCTCTTCTTACAGAAGATGAAGAGTTACTTCTTATAAAAAAAGAGCTTTCTAAAAAAGAGAAGGTGCTAGAGAGTATCAATCTTGCAAATGCTATTTTTAACTATGAACATCACTCTATCTCTGCTCTTGATTCACTCGATGTTGATTATGCCTTTTTTAGTGATGCGATGAATGAACTTCGTGCTACTTTAGATAGTGCAGAAGAGCGTTTTAGTGCATTGGATGATATAGATATTGAAAATGTTCTGAATCGTATAGAGGAGTTAAGCGGTATTAAAAAAAGATATGGAAGTATAGAAGAAGCACTTGCCTATAAGGAGCAAAAAAAATTAGAGCTTATAGAGTATGAAAATATAGCGATAGAAAAAGGTGATTTAGAAAAAAGGTATAAAGAACTTTTCTCTAAAGTAAAAGAGTTAGGAGCGGAACTTACACATATAAGAACTATCGAACTCAAACACTTTACACAAAAGTTAAATAGTTATCTAAAAGAGCTTTATTTAAGAGATGCCCAGATAGAGATGAAACAGATAGAGTATGAATATTTTGGTAAAGATGAGATATCCATTACCCTTAACAACACCAAACTTCAAAAGATAAGTACAGGGGAGTTTAACCGTTTACGACTTGCAATATTGGCTCTCAAATCTGAAAATATGAAACAGGATGGTGGTGTTTTAATGTTAGATGAAATAGATGCTAACCTAAGTGGAGAGGAATCTATGAGTGTTGCAAAAGTATTAAGACAACTCTCTAAACATTTTCAAATATTTGTTATATCTCATCAACCTCAACTGACATCTATGGGCGATCAACATTTTTTAGTCTATAAAAAAGGTGATAACTCCTTTGTAAAAAAACTCTCCTCCTCTGAAAAAATAGATGAAATAGCTCGAATTATTAGTGGAGATAGTGTATCTTTAGAAGCTAAAGAGTTTGCAAAAGAACTATTAGAGGTTAATCAAAAAAGATATTGAAAAGATTATGCTAAACTTTAAATAAAGGATAGAATATTTATATGAAAGATTTTTTACTATTTAACACATTTATTACACAAGATATATTAATTATTATCTATTATTTAGGTGTTCTCTTTTTACCTATCTTTTTATGGGTATATAGAACTTATATTTTAACCATAATCTCAAAAAAAGATTTTATTTCAAAAATTTATCTGATTATATTTATATTAATTTTAGAACTATTTTGGAGAATGATGTTTGAAGCGATGATTGGATATTTTGATATACATAACTATTTAGAGATTTTATCTACTCAAACTTAAAAACTGTTATAAACACGATAATCGTGTTTATAACTAAAAATTATTTCCCTTTACGAGAATTACGTTTACGCTCTGCTTCTGTTAAGAATTTTTTACGAATACGAATATTTTTAGGAGTAACTTCAAGAAGTTCATCATCTTCAATCCACTCTAAAGCTCTCTCAAGAGACATATCACGAGGTGGAATAAGTTTGATCGCTTCATCAGCACCTGATGAACGTACATTTGACTGTGCTTTACCTTTAATAGGGTTAACAACAAGGTCATTTTGACGTGAATGCTCACCAACAATCATACCCTCATAAACTTCTGTCTGAACACCGATATAAAGAACACCACGATCTTGAATAGAGAAAAGAGAAAATGCTAAAGTAGAACCAGCAGTCATAGAGATAAGAGCACCATATGAACGAGACTCAACACCACCACTATATGGACGGAACTCTAAGAAAGAGTGATTCATAACACCCTCACCTTTTGTATCAGTTAAGAACTGTCCACGGAAACCGATTAATGCACGAGCAGGAATTTCAAACTCTATACGTTGGAAACCTTGACCCATTGGTAACATAGATTTCATCTCCGCTTTACGTTTACCAAGACGCTCAATAACAGTACCACTTAAATCTTCAGGAACATCGATAACTAAATGCTCGTAAGGTTCACATTTAACACCTTCGATCTCTTTAACGATAACTTCTGGACGAGAGATAGAGAACTCAAAATCTTCACGACGCATATTTTCAGCAAGAACAGTAATTTGAAGTTCACCACGACCTGAAACTTTAAATTTACCCTCACCAACAACTTCAAGTTTCATAGCAACATTTGTACGCATCTCAAACTCAAGTCTTTCACGAAGTTTATTTGAAGTTACATGTTTACCCTCTTGACCAGCAAGTGGAGAATCATTTACCGCAAAAACAACTGTTAATGTTGGCTCTTCGATATGCATAGGGTCCAATGCAACAGGATTTGTAGGATCTGCAACAGTATCACCAACGTCAACAGTTTCCATACCAGCAAATGCTACAATATCACCAGCTTCAGCTTGATCTATCTCCATACGATTAAGACCATGAAAACCGATAAGTTTACTAATTCTACCCTTAACCATTTCACCATCAGCTTTAGCAAGCATAACATTATCACCTTTTTTAACAGTACCGTTAAAAATACGACTAATACCTATTTTACCTACATAGTTATCATAATCTAATGTAAATACTTGTGCTTGAAGATTATTACCTGCATCACCTTCTGGTTCAGGAACAGCTTCTATAATTGCATCAAAAATACACTTGAAATCACCATCAGGATCAGCCATATCTAATTTTGCCATACCATCACGTGCAGCAGCATAGATAACTGGGAAATCTTGTTGATCATCAGTTGCACCCATATCTGCAAAAAGGTCAAACATCTCATCAACAACACGATCTGGTTCAGCTGAAGGTTTATCAATTTTATTAATTACAACAATTGGTTTTTTACCAAGTGCAAGCATCTTTTTAACAACAAACTTAGTTTGAGGCATAACACCTTCATACGCATCAACAAGTACTAAAACACCATCAACCATTTTAAGTACACGTTCAACTTCACCACCAAAGTCAGCGTGACCCGGAGTATCGATAATATTAATTTTATAATCACCATAAGTGATAGCTGTATTTTTAGAAAGAATCGTAATACCACGCTCTTTTTCAATATCATTGCTATCCATAGCTCTTTCATCATGTTGTTCATGAGAACCAAATGTACCAGATTGCTCTAGTAAACCATCAACTAATGTAGTTTTACCGTGGTCAACGTGAGCGATTACGGCAATATTTCTAATTTTTTGCATTAAGGGTTTCCTTTTATATTTGTGGGAAATTTTCGCGATTATATCTAAATAAAGATTTTGTTTTTGTAAAACTATCTACTCTTGTAAAATTTTCATCTTAGCATTTAATGTTGTCATACTATTTACTGTCATTACACCATGCTTTACTGCATTCTTTAATCTTGAATTATATATCTCTTTATTTTTTTTATCAAATTTCATAATAATATCTTCATATACAGATATAAACTCTTGAATCTGTTCAATTACTACAACTGTAATTTTTTTATGTGAAGCGATAGCTAAAACAAGTTCAAAAGCTTTTTTTATTTTACTATCCATATCACCATCTTCAATATATCGTTTAGATGTTTTACTATTTTTTTCCGTAACTCTTCTAAGAACTATACTTAAGCCATCTGCGGATGATTCCATTCCTACAATATTATTTTTAACATATGCTCTCATTTCAGTTAAATTCATTCTTTCTATCTTCGAAAGTAATACCGAATGCTCTTTATCTTCTTGTGAAATATCTTTTTTCTTTCTTCCTAATAAACTTTCAAACATATTAACTATTTTTCATCTTAGAACTATCTATCTCTATCACGGTATGAACATTCCCTCTTGGATTAAAATCTGCAATAAGTTTCATATACTTTGGTTTAATCTTTTCATAAATAACATCATATATCTCATTTGCAGAATTTTCATGAGATATAGAACGAGTCATAAAAGAGTTAATATACAATTTTAAAGCTTTTAATTCCACAACATATTTATCTGGTGTATATTCTATATAAATCTCAGCAAAATCAGGATAACCACTTCTAGGACACAATGCCATAAACTCAGGAAGAGTTACTTTAATAAGATACTCTTTTTCATGCTCATTTGGCCAAATCTCCAAATCTTTTGTAACATCAAACTCTTTTATCTCTTTTTCACCATATTTCATATTAATCCTTACTTTCATAAATTTTTTCTAAATTTGAAAGATATTTTCCCTGCTTATAATCGATACCTATACCTTTTACAATCTCTAACATCTCTCTTGATTCAACCATCTTAATCCAAGTTTTTATCCCTGAATTTTGTGCTATAATATTTAAACCTTCTATAATATTTTGAGATTTTTTTTCATAAATCTCTTTTGAATAAAAACTATCAAAACGAATAATATCTATATTTAAATCTCTTAAATATAAAAAAGAAGTATGATTATTTCCTAATCTATCAATAGCTACCTTAACCCCTATATTATGAAGTGTATCAATTATTAAATTAAATTTCTCAATATGTGAATAATACTCATTTTCACTTAAAATAAACATTATCTTATTTTTAGCAAAATTATTTTCTAAAAAAAACTCTTTTATTTTTATTAAAAAAAGAGGATTTCTTATAGAAGTTGCAGAGATATTTACAACATAAATAAAAGATGTTTGAGAATCACAATAGGAGATAATTTTTTCTAAAATCATTAAGTCAAAAGCAACCAATAATCCTAATCGTGAAATAATTTTCATATAACTCTTTTGATGAATTAATTTACTATCATCTCTTTTAAGTTTTACAAAACACTCTTTAGCAATCACATCATCTTTTTCAAAAACTGTTTGAGACATAATAAGAAATTGCTTATATTTTAAAGCTTTTAAAATAACTTGTTCAATTTCACTAGGATTAATCACATCTTCATTGTGAATAATATTTTTATTCAACTCTTTTAACTCAAAAAGATTTTCTATAAGATGCTCCAGCTTATAGGATAAAGAAGTATCAGTAATTGCTGTTGCAATTTTTACTTCAATATTCTCAATTCTAAAATCATTCATTTTTAAACATATCATCTCAATTAAAGCACTATTTTTAATCTTTTCATTATTTAAGCCAATTAAAAAATCACCATCTTTAATATGCCCAAAAAGTAAATTATGAATATTTTTTTCTTCAAAATAATTTGTTACCCACTGCGCTACCTCAAAAAGAACTTTATCTCCATTTTTTAAACCATATTGAGCATTGATATCTTTAAAATTTTCAATACTAATAAGAACTAAAGTATACTCTTGCTCTTTTTTTAACTCTTTTGTAAGATAATCATAAAGATATTCTCTTGTAAATGTTTTTGAAACAATATCCGTTATACGCGTATCAAAACCATTATAAATTATGTAAAAAATATAATAGATACTAAATGCTAAAATAAGAGTCGCTTCAATATAAAATGTTGGAGTTAAAGTTACTGTATCGTCTATCAATGTATTGAAAATAAGAGCAAGAACAAGAGCAAAAATAGGAAGTCCCATTCTAAGTGCTAACTTAAAACGATACTCTCTCTCCTTTTTTTGAGCTAATAACATTAAACGTCTAAATGTTTTACATCTTTTGCATGAGTTTCAATATAATTTCTTCGTGGTTCAACTTCATCACCCATAAAAAGAGTAAATGCATCTGAAGCTATTTCAGCATCTTCAATAGTCACTTGAAGTAAAACACGATTTTCAGGAGTCATCGTTGTTTCCCAAAGTTGCTCAGGATTCATTTCACCTAAACCTTTATAACGCTGAATATATGCACCTTTTTTAGCATATTCTTTTATCTCATTAAGTGTTGTTAAAATATCTTTTTCTAAACTAATATCCCACTCTTGTATCTTTTTATATACAAAATTTGCTTCTGTAAAATGTGGTGCAGAAAAAAGATCATCATTAATCAGTAACTCCTCCATTCCACCCTCTGTTTGAACAAAAATATGTATCTCATTCATCTCATCATTAATAGTTTTTGTTAAAATATTATTATTAATAGAGATTAAAAACTCTTCAATTTTAAGATATAATTCACTAGCATTAAGTGCTATTAGATCTGGATTTTCAATAAAATGTCTAATAAGATTAACAAGTGAATATCTTCTGTTTAAAGCATCTAATGAACCAGCATAATGATCTACCATTTTAAAGAAACCAACTAAATCATTATGACCTACACCATCTATATCTAAAGATTCAATTCCATTTCCAATAAGAAAATCATTCATCTCTCTATCATCTTTGAAATATATCTCTTTTTTACCTTTTTTATATCTATAAAGAGGTGGTTGAGCAAGATATAAATACCCTTTTTCTACAACATCACGATAATATCTAAAGAAAAAAGTTAAAAGAAGTGTTTGAATATGACTACCATCAACATCTGCATCGGTCATAATAATGATTTTATGATAACGAAGTTTTTCTTCATTATACTCATCACCAATACCACAACCCATAGCCGTAATCATATTTGTAATCTCATCTGATTTTAATATTTTATCTAAACGCGCCTTTTCTACATTTAGAATCTTACCTTTAAGTGGTAAAATAGCTTGAAAAACTCTATCTCGTCCCATTTTAGCAGAACCACCAGCAGAATCCCCTTCCACTAAATAAAGTTCACAATCTTGAGCAATTTTACTTTGACAATCAGCTAATTTACCAGGTAATGTTCCAACACTCATCGAGTCTTTACGACGCGTAAGTTCACGCGCTTTTTTGGCTGCTTCACGACCACGAGCAGCCATAAGAGCTTTAGCAACTATCGCTTTAGCTTGGATAGGATTTTCTTCAAAATATTTACTTATTGCTTCACCTGTTGCTTTTTGAACTAAAGGTTTTACATATGTATTTCCAAGTTTTCCTTTTGTTTGTCCCTCAAATTGAGGTTCAGGAACACGCGCAGAAACGATAGCAATAAGTCCCTCTTTAACATCTTCTCCACTAATTTTTACATCTTTTTCTTTTGCTGCACCATTTTTAGAATTATAATTTGAAATTACGCGCGTTAAACCTGCTCGAAAACCAGCTTCGTGTGTTCCACCATTTGGTGTTCTAATATTATTTACAAAAGAAGCTAATTTTTCATCATACGCGTCATTATACATAAGAGCTACATCAAACTCTATATCTTCTACTTTTGAACTAAATGAAAAAACTTCTGCTACTTTTACTTTTTTATTGATATCTGCAACATATTGAGCTATTCCACCTTCAAAATGATAAATCTCTTTTGTTCCTGTTCTTTCATCATTAAATTTTATAGTAATAAAAGGATTTAAATATGCTAATTCTTTAAATCTTTTAGATAAATATTCATATTCAAAAGTAACAGTATCTGTAAAAATGGTAGCATCTGCTGAAAATTCAATAGTTGTTCCTGTTTTACGCGTTGATCCTGTTATAGCTAAAGGTTCTTGGGGAATTCCTTCTTTAAATGTTTGTTCATGAATTTGACCCTCACGATAAATAGTCATTTTTAAATCAGATGATAGTGCATTTACAACAGAAACACCAACACCATGAAGACCACCTGAAACTTTATAAGTATCTTTATCAAATTTACCCCCAGCATGAAGAACTGTTAAAACAACAGTTGCTGCACTCATTCCTTCAGTAGGGTGCATATCAGTAGGAATACCACGACCATTATCAGAAACTTTACATGTTCCATTTTTTGTTAATGTAACATTAATAGTATTACAATGACCAGCCATAGCTTCATCTATTGAATTATCTATAACTTCATATACTAAATGATGTAAACCACGGTGTCCAGTATCACCAATGTACATTCCTGGTCTTTTTCTAACAGCCTCTAAACCTTTTAGTACTTTAATGTTACTAGCACCGTAATTTTCCATCTATTTCTCCATATATGTTAATTTTAAGCTTAAAAAAAGCTATATATTATAGCTAAAGATTACTTTAATTAACTCAAAGAAATTTCATTTATATATAATAATTTTAGTAAGTAGTAGTAGTAAGGTGTGATTATGTGAAAAGAGTTGTTTTCTCCCTAAATAAAGAGTTATTTACACGTGATGAACTTTATATAAATTATTCACTTCTATTCACGCGTAAAGGGTAAACTTTTTAGATAACAATAGGCATAACAACTGTTTTAAAATTATCATCACTTAAGATAAATGGTAAATTACTTTCATTTAATCCAATTGTAAATTCTGAGGAGTTTATTACATTTAAAAAATCGAGTAGATATCGACTATTTATTGCTAAAGAGTATGGTTCATTTAAATTTGTTTGAAAATCTATTGCTGTTTTTGCCTCAATATTATCATCACTTAAAGATTCAAATGTAATTAAATTTTGATGAAAAATTATTTTTACATCTGTTGATATTGTAGTAATCTGTTTAATCGCTTCTATCATTTTTAATTTTGGTAATATAAAACTTATTTTTATCTCTTGAGGAATAATACGTGCATAAGGTGGAAACTTTCCATTAATTAATTTTGTAAAAAATGTATATTGATCAGAAATAATTATTAAATTTGTTTCATCATAATATATTTCAATATTTTCAAAAAAAAGTTTTTGAATTTCAATTATTGCTTTTTTAGGAATAATAATAGATAGTTCTTTATCATTATGGTTATTTACTGTAACTATTGCTAATCTTCTTGTATCAGTAGAGGCAAAATTAATAATATCTGTTTGAATATCCATTAATGCACCATTTAATTCAAATTTAGGATTATTATTATCTATTGCAGGTGTAATTCTTTTTAATGATTCTATTAAAATTTGAGAATCTATTTTTATTTTAGCTTTTTCTTTATATTGTGGAAATTCAGGAAATTCACTATGTGAAAATGTAGGTAATTTAAATTTTGAATTAGCTTGAGAAATATGTAGAATATTATTTATAAGTTCTAAATTTATATCTCCATCTTTTAATATTCGAATAATATCTAAAAATTTTTTACCATTAGCAGTGGTTGTTCCATCTTGAATAATATTTACATTATTAGTTGTAATTAAAAATCCTATCTCATAATCTGTGGCTTTTATTGTTAATTGAGAATTAGAAACATTTAGATATATATGTGATGTTATTTGTGATGTATCTTTTTTTTCTAAGAAAGGTCCTGCATGAATAAGTATATTTTCGAGTAGTGATTTAGAGATTATTATTTTCATTCTTGAATTTCCTATTTTATTATAATATTTTAGTAAGTAGTAGTAGATATATGTGATTATGTGAATTTTCTACTTTCAGCCCTATATTTAGAGTTATTTACACGTGATAACTCTAAGTTGTTTCATTCACGCGTATTCACTTAAAGGATTATATCTTTTTTTTAATTAGTTGTTATTTTATTTGTTAATTCTGAAATTTTTAATTTAAAATCTTCATCATTTTGCATTAACTCATTTATTTTCTTTAAAGTATGACTAATAGCTGTATGATCTTTCATTCCAAAATATTTAGCAAGTTGAGGCATAGTATTTGGAGTAAGCTCTCTACATAAATATATAGCTATTCTACGCGCATATACAAGGTTTTTACTTCTACCTTTTGAACGAATTTCACTTGGTTTTATATTTAAGTCTTTTGCAACACTTTGAGTAATAGAATCAAGTGTTAGATCTGTTTTATTTGACTCAGTTTGATCTTTTAAAACATTTTTTGTAAATGCTAAATCTATATCTACATGCATAAGTTGAGAGTACGCGTTAAGTTTTGTCAATATACCTTCGATCTCTCTTACATTTGTATCTATAACTGTTGCTATGTATGTTGCTATCTCTTTTGGTAGTTTAATTTTATTTATTTCACATTTTTTTTCTATAATAGCTATTTTTGTTTCAAGTTCAGGAGGTTGAATATCTGCTACTAAACCATGTTCAAATCTACTTTGAAGACGTTTCTCTAATCCACCAATCTTTTTAGGGTGTTTATCTGCGGTAAGAATTATCTGTTTTCCTGCACCTTTTAAAGCTTCAAATGTGTGAAAAAACTCCTCTTGAATACTCTCTTTATTACTTAAAAACTGTACATCATCTATTAGTAAAACATCACATTTTCTATATTTTTCTTGAAAATGTTCCATTGTCTTATTTCTTAAATGTCTTATAAAATCGTTTAAAAACTGTTCGACTGTTGTGTATATAACACTTTTACCTTGATTTTGTAAAACATTTCCAGCTGCTTGCATAAGATGTGTTTTTCCAAGACCTACACCACCATAGATAAAGAGAGGATTATATAAAATACCAGCCTTTTCACTAACACTTTTTACAGCAGAGTAAGCAAATTGATTTGAACCACCAACCATAAAGTTATCAAAGGTATGCGAGGGATTTAACATAGAGTGTTGAGTCTTTTTCTCTATATTAGAAGATTGAGAACTGTTTTTTGAGATGTGATTAGTTGTTATATCTTTTTGAAGTGTTATGTGAATAGTTACATTAGTATCTGTTTTTATCTCAAATAGATGTGCAATTTTTTCACGATATTTACTTCTAATCCAGTTTGAAACGAGTGCATTAGGAGCATAAAATATAGCTAAATCACTTGTTGAATTTTCTATATCATATGTAAGATGTTTAATATATCTATTATATTCAACTTCTGTAATCTCTTCTTTGAGTAATTTTAAAACTTCTTGACCAATATTCACATAACAACCTATAAATTTACTTTTGTATGTGAATAGTACATTGTTTGTGCATAATTTTAAATTAAAAAGTGTGAATGACTTATAAGTAGTTTTTATCCAGTATCTCTATTTCTAATTCCATTTTTATATTAAATTGAGAGTAAACCTCTTTTTGTACTTTATTTATAAGAGATATAGCATCTTTAAATTGACCATCTCCTTTATTAATTAAAAAGTTTGCATGTTGAGTGCTAAATTCCATAGAACCATAAGGAATACCCTTTATTTTAAGCTCTTCTATAAGTTTTCCTGCAAAATGTTGAGGAGGATTTTTAAAACAGCTTCCTGCACTTGGATCTGATGGTTGATTGGATCTCATCTTTTTTAAATCTAAGACTCTTTGAGAATTGAAACCTTTTTCAATTTTAAAAGATGCTTCTAATATTGGTTCTTTTATATCTGTTTTTCTATATGTAAAATCTATTTCACATTTTTTTTTCTTATGTGAACAAGTTGTTATCTCTACTAAGTTATTAAATATTTCATACTCTTTTACACCTGCATTCATAAAAACAAGACCTCCTAATTTTCCAGGAAGATGTGCTAAAAACTCAAAATTAGATATATTATTTTTTTTACAAAAAGAGACTATTTGACCAGAAGGAGTAGCTCCTCCTATCTTTAACAGATTGTTTTCTATTTTGATGTAGTTAAATTTTTTACTAAGCATCATAAGTTTAGGAGGATTAGGCCCAACTAAAATATTGTTACATCCACCAATAATATGAAACTCTTTAGAATAATCACTGCATTGATCTAAAATAGCAACATTTATAATTGGGCCTATTTTTATAGAGGAGTATTTTGCAAAGTTTATTTTTTTATAGTTCATTATTGCACAAATGTAGGGATGAGGTTAAATATACTTTTTGTAAAATCTGTCATCGCATTTAACATCCATGGCATAGTAAAGAGAATAACAGTAATAATTCCTAAAATTTTAGGAATGAAAGATAAAGTCATCTCATTTATCTGTGTTGTTGCTTGAAAAATACTTACAGCTAATCCTAAAAACATACCAGTTAAAAGGGCGGGGAGTGCTAACATTAGAGCTATTTTAAAAGTTTCAACACCTAATGCTACAAGTTTTGCTTCCATATACTAAGAGTTTCTAAGGTCTATATATTGTGTAGGAATAAGATAATCCTCTATCTGTACAGGAACATCATAAAAACCATGGTTATAGCCTATTTCAAAAAGTTTATTGATAGCTTTGTATTGTAGCTCACTAAGAGTGATAGATTCATCATTGGCATAAAGCTCTAAATATTTGTCAAGTGTAGGTGCATCTATAC
>Ga0256826_1001863_pt1 | contig 13083 bp, 16 predicted proteins | sample CV79metaG_FD_185975 | JGI IMG/M metagenome (GOLD analysis project Ga0256826, IMG submission 185975) | Hydrothermal vent microbial communities from East Pacific Rise, Pacific Ocean - CV79 | ecosystem: Environmental > Aquatic > Marine > Hydrothermal vents | place: Pacific Ocean: East Pacific Rise...
AAAAAACAGGCAATGATGGCTAAAAAAGGTGAAATGATGTATGGTAAGATGTGTCAGAAAACCAATAAGAATTTTGCATCAACGGCTGAAGCAAAAGCATTTATTATGAGTACTAAGCTTTGTAAAGGGCTTAATGGCAAACAAATGCAAGCTGTTGGTCTTTATTTAAAGAATAGGTAAGTTTAGTGTGAAAAAAATTATTTTTATAGTCTTATGGAGTATAGCTTCTCTTTTTGCAGATTCAAGTAGTGCCGTAAAAGTAATGAAACTCACGCAAAAAGGTGAACGCATTGCTAAGGTAATGTGTGAACAAAATAAACTCCCAAAACCTGTAGGCACGCTAGAAGAGATTATGTTGAAAATTAAAGACTCTAAGGCTTGTCCTTCTTTGTCTAAAAGTAAATTAGAGGCAGTAGCCTATTTTATTAGTAATGGGAGTATGAAGAGTCATAGTAATCATATTATAGTGTTAGATGATGCGAAGTGTCCTGTCTGTGGTATGTTTGTATCGAAGTATCCAAAGTGGGTAGCTACCATGGATATAGATGAAAAGAAATACTATTTTGATGGTGTAAAAGATATGATGAAGTATTATATCTTTGATGGTGATTTCATCTATAGTCGTACGCATATTTCCAAAATATTAGTTAGTGATTATTATACACTTGAAGCTATATCGGCAAAAGAGGCTTTTTATGTGTTAGATTCTGATGTTTATGGACCAATGGGACATGAACTCATCCCTTTTAAAACGCAACAAAGTGCCAATGCTTTTAAAGAAGAACATCAAGGTAAAGCTGTTGTGAAATTTGATGAAATTACTGACAGTATGGTCATGGCATTAGATGGTATAGAACAATAAGATGATTAAACCTTTTTTTGTGTCACTTGGATTATTAATGATGTTAGTAGGTATGATATCTATACACTATTTTTATTCTGATGATAAAACATCAGAAAAAATGTTGCAAAATATCAGTAGTATTACTCAGGTTTCATCTGCTTCATTGAGTGTAGCTTACTACGAACCAAGAGTATTGTTTTATGAAAAAATGGATAATCCTGCTTATCCGCAGATGCTTTCTATCAATAAAATGGATTTTGTTTATGCTAGGTAAAAGATTGATGAATAGTACTTTTTTACATTTTTTAACTCTTCTGCTCTTTAAACAAAAAAGTAAACATATTGGAGCTGTACTTATCTCAGTGATTATTATTTTTCTTTTGAGTGCTGTACTTTTTATCTCTTCATCTTTGCAACATTCACTTTTAAGTACATTAAAAACTCAGGCAGATTTTTCTGTGAGTAGAGTTCAGGCAGGGAAGAGTGTCAATACTCCCTTGGAATGGGTAGATAAGATAATGGAAATCAATGGGGTATCTAAAGTGGCTCCAAGAGTTTATGGTAGGTACTTTTTTACACCTAGAGAAAATGCTTTTTTAGTGGTAGGTATTGACTTTTTTGATGAACAAAATAGTGAAGAGCTAAAAAAACTTGTGGAGCAGTTGGATCTTAAAACTTTTTTATCTAGTGAAGGTATGTTGGTAGGAGAAGGTGTTAAAAAGTTTTTGTCTGCACATTATTTTAAAGACTATTTTACCTTTAAGACTCCTCAGGGTAGTTTCAAAAAAGTAAAAATATCGCAAACACTTCCTATCAAAGCTAATCTTATAGCCAATGATATGATTATCATGCCTATTGATCTTGCACGAGAGATTTTTGGTATGGAAGAAGATGAGGTAACAGATGTGACATTTAATGTACCCAATGATGCAGAGTGGGATAATATTATCACTAAACTTCACTTGATGTTCTATGATGTTAGGGTCGTTGAGAAAAGAGAGATTAAAAAAGCATATGAGAACCTCTACAACTATAAGGGAGGACTCTTTTTAATCCTCTATTTAGTAACCATAACAACCTTTATACTTATACTTTACCAGCGTTACTCTATGGTCTACTCTACAGAGCGAAAAGAGATAGGTATTCTACGTGCAATAGGTTGGAGTATTAAAGATATTTTAAAATTAAAATTTTATGAAAATCTGACTATTGTGTTAGTGAGTTTTATTTTAGGTGTGATATTGGCATATCTGTATGTATTTATATGGGATGCACCACTTTTAAGTCAAATATTTTTAGGAAGTGCCAATCTCTCAAATAATGTATCGTTTACCCCTGTAGTAGAATTTGGACTTTTAGGATCAATTTTTCTCTTTTATGCAGTGCCATTTTTGGCTGCTGTACTCATACCAGCATGGAAAGTAGCTGTAACTCCACCCAAAGAGGCAATGTTATGATGATTGAAATAAACAGTGTCAATAAAATCTATAATGAAGGAACACCCCAAGCATTTGAAGCATTGAAGTCTATTGATATGCACATAGATGAGGGTGAGGCAATTGTCTTAAGTGGGGTAAGTGGAAGTGGAAAATCAACACTTCTTTCACTTATTGCAGGGCTTGATAAACCAAGTTCAGGAAAGATTATTGTAGATGGTGAACTTATCTCTAAACTCCCTGATTTACATGCTTCTGCTTACCGTGCTAAAACAGTAGGGGTTATTTTTCAGCACTTTAACCTTTTAGAGTCTTTGAGTGTAGAAGAGAATGTTATGGCAACCCTTATTCCTTCAGGGTTTGATATGATAACGATACAAGAGATGACAAGAAAGAGTATGGCATTAGCCTCTATTTCTCATAAAGCAACTACAGATGTGAAATCACTCTCAGGTGGTGAAAAACAGCGTTGTGCTATTGCTCGAGCATTGGTACATGAGCCTAAACTTATACTTTGTGATGAACCCACAGCCAATCTTGATAGAGCCAATTCACTTAAGTTTATTGAGATACTTCACTCTTTACACAATATGGGTAAAACTATCATTGTTGCTACACATGATCCTCTGTTTGAGAGCCTTTCCTTTGTACGTAGAGTAATCCATATGCGTGATGGAGCTATTGGGAATGAATGAAATACTTCTAAGTAATGAAGTTATTGTTTATCTTCTTTCCGAGACACTACTCTACCTTCTTCTGTTTATTGCTTTTCTTGTAACATTAGGATTGTTGAAAAAATGGAATTTTAATGCATTCACAGCTGAACAGTTCATACTTGAAAATCGCTCTTATTTGGTAATGACAATTATCTTTTTTGTCATACTTCTAAAAGTAGTGCTTCTTCCTTATTTTGTTTATACGATAGATAACCTTTCCGACCTCATACCTGGAGCCATGTGTGGGGCAGGGGTTATAAAAGCAAATGGTTATGGTAATCCTCTGTTGATACTAAAAATTATTATTTTATTTTTGAGTGGTTTATGGTTAACTGTCAATAGCATAGACCTTGGAGCAAAAAATTACCCTTATTTAAAATTAAAATCATGGTTCTTTGTGTTTATATTTATATTACTAAGTACAGAGTTTGCTTTGGATATACTCTATTTTACTCATATAGAAACAAGTAATCCAGTGAGCTGTTGCTCTGTGATATTCGGACAAATAGGAGGAGCAAATGGGCTACCTTTTGGCTTAGATATACCTAAGCTTATGATACTTTTTTACTTGTTGTTTCTCTTACTTGTCCTAGCTATATTGGCAGATAATGCTCTATTGACTATTGTGGCAAGTATTTTATTTGCAAGCATATCTTACTATGCTGTTGTCTATGTGTTTGGTACCTATATTTATGAACTCCCTACACACCAGTGTCCTTTCTGTATGTTACAAGATCACTACTATTACATAGGGTATTTAGTATGGGGATTGCTGTTTTTAGGGGTGTTTTTTGCTATTGATAGTGCTATTATGTACTATTTCTTTAAGATAAATTCAAAAGCATTAAAGAAAATATCATTAATATTATTAGGTTTATTTGTTCTGTTGTCTAGTGCATATATTGCAGTATATTATATTAAAAATGGAGTTTTTTTATGAAAAAAGTATTTATAAATATTATTACTTTTGTGGTTGTGGTTTCTATTATCATTGTGTTGGTACTTTCTTTAGGTGAAAAAAAAGGGCCTAAATACTTTTCCAAAAATAATACAACAGCACAGGCAATAGATATACACCCAAAAGAGTATCAGTGCTCTGACTGTAATATGGATGTTGAAGATTTAAATTATGCAGCAGAGATTATTACAAAAAATGATAATACATATTTTTTTGATGATATTGGTTGTGTTGTATTATGGTCACAGAAACATAAAGAAGAGATTGTGAAAATGTTTACACAAACACTTGATACACATAAATGGATAGAGGTAAAAAAAGCTTGGTATAGTCGTATAGCTCCATCTCCTATGGGTTATGGATTTGCAGCTATAGAAAATAAAAAAGAGGGATTAATCCCTTATGATGAGATGCAAACATTGATGCTTCAAGGAAAAAACTTGCATGATCCCTTTGTGAAAAAGAAACTTTTAGGGAAATAGATTCATTTTTTTCTTTATAAACATATGATTATAAGCTTTATTATCATTTTTTTGCTATACTTAGGCGTATTTTTAACAAACAAAAGGAGTAGTCAATGGCATTATTTGACGATGTAAAAGAAGTAGTTGTTGAGCAACTAAATGTGAGCCCAGATGAGGTAAAAGAAGAGTCTAAATTCGTAGAGGATCTTGGAGCGGACAGTCTTGATGTTGTTGAGCTAGTTATGGCACTTGAAGAGAAATTCGATATCGAAATTCCTGATGATCAAGCAGAAGCAATCGCTACTGTTAATGATGCAATCAAGTTTATCGAAAACGTATAATTAAAACAGTATTCCTTCGGGGATACGTTTTAAGATATATCTCAGTATTTTTTGAAATATTAATATATATCTTATTTAAAGCACATAGGAGCCATTAGTGAAAAGAGTTGTAGTTACCGGTTTAGGGATGATAAATGCCTTAGGACTAGACAAAGAGAGCGCATTTGCAGGAATTATTGAAGGTAAATGTGGGATTAAAACGATTGATTTATTTGACACAGAAGGTCAATCTGTTACTATCGCTGGTGAGATTACTGATTTTGAAGCATCAATGGTACTTGATGCAAAAGAGGCTAAAAAAGCAGATAGATTTATACAGTTAGGGCTTAAAGCTGCTGCTGAAGCAATGGAAGATGCAAAATTACCAGAAAATTTTGATAGAGAAAGATTTGGTATAGCAAGTGCTTCAGGTATTGGTGGACTTCCAAACATTGAGAAAAATTCACTTGTATGTGGTAACAGAGGACCAAGAAGAATCTCTCCATTCTTTATTCCGTCATCGTTAGTTAACATGCTTGGTGGATTTATCTCAATTTATCAAAATCTTAAAGGTCCAAACCTTGCTTCTGTTACTGCATGTGCGGCAGGTACACATGCTATTGGTGAGGCTGCAAAATCAATTATGGTAGGAACTGCTGACAAAATGTTGGTTGTGGGTGCTGAGTCAGCTATTTGTCCAGTAGGTATCGGTGGGTTTGCTGCAATGAAAGCACTCTCTACGAGAAATGATGACCCCCAAACATCATCACGTCCATTTGATGCTGACCGTGATGGTTTTGTAATGGGTGAGGGTGCAGGAGCACTTGTTTTAGAGTCTTACGATGATGCAGTTGCACGTGGGGCAACGATTTACGGTGAGCTTATTGGATTTGGTGAAAGTGGTGATGCTAACCATATAACAACACCAACCATGGATGGACCTCTTCGTGCGATGAGAGGTGCTTATAAAATGGCTGGTGAGCCTAAGCTAGACTATGTTAATGCACATGGTACATCAACACCAGTGAATGATAAAAATGAAACAGCTGCCATTAAAGAGTTACTTGGTGGGAAAGAAAACTGTCCACCAGTTTCTTCTATTAAAGGTCAACTAGGTCACTGTCTTGGTGCTGCAGGTGCTATTGAAGCAGTTGTATGTCTTATGGCTATGAGAGATGGTATACTTCCTCCGACGATTAACTATACAACACCAGATGAAAACTGTGACTTAGACTATGTAACTACAGGTGCCAGAAAAGCAGATATCAATATCGCTATGAGTAACTCATTTGGTTTTGGTGGGACAAACGGTGTAGTTATCTTTAAGAAAATATAAGGATATACCCATGGCAACTTATTTAGATTTTGAAAACAAAATTGAAAAGATACAAGAAGAGATTGTATCTGCACATGCTATTGCCAATATGGATGCTGTAGAAAAACTTCAATTAGATCTTGAAAAAGAGGTCAATAAAACATTTGGTTCTCTTTCTGATTTTCAGAAACTTCAACTAGCACGTCATCCTGATCGTCCTTATTCTCTTGATTATATTAAATTGCTTATGGATGATGCCTATGAAATTCATGGAGATAGAGCTTTCCGTGATGACCCAGCTATTTTGTGTTATATCGGTTGGATAGATGGTCAGAAGACTATGCTTATTGGCGAACAAAAAGGGCGTGGAGTTAAAAATAAAATTAAACGTAATTTTGGTATGCCAAATCCTGAAGGTTATAGAAAAGCTTTACGTGCAGTACGTATGGCAGAGAAATTTGACATTCCTGTACTCATGCTTATAGACACTCCAGGTGCATATCCTGGTCTTGGTGCAGAAGAGCGTGGACAGAGTGAAGCAATTGCAAAAAACCTTTTTGAATTTGCTTCAGTAAAAGTACCACTTATCTCTATCGTTATTGGTGAAGGTGGTTCAGGTGGAGCATTGGCTATTGGGGTAGCAGATAAATTAGCAATGATGCGTTACTCGGTATTTGCAGTTATTTCTCCAGAGGGATGTTCAGCTATTTTATGGAATGACCCCACTAAAGTAGAAGTAGCAACCAAAGCACTTAAAATTACACCTAATGATCTTTTAGAGCACAAACTTATTGATGATGTACTTGATGAACCTCTCATTGGAGCACATAGAGATAAGCAAACAGCTGCTGATGTAGTTAAGAGATATTTTTTAGAAAATGTAAAAGCACTTAGAGAACTTACTGTAGATGAAATGTTAGACCAGCGCTACCAAAGACTTACTGCAGTTGGTGCATATACTGAATAGTAAATTTTATTAAATGATACATGAAATAGCAAATACCATTGTCTCATATATAGGAGACATGGGTTATTTGGGTATCTTCCTTCTCATGTTTCTTGAGAGTACTTTCTTCCCTTTTCCTAGTGAAATTATTATGATACCTGCAGGTTACTTAGCCTATAAAGGTGAGATGAATCTTTATATTATTATCTTAGTAGGTATCTTAGGTTCAGTTGCTGGAGCACTGCTCAACTACTACCTAGCAATGATTTTTGGAAGAAAATTTATTTTAAAGTATGGTAAATACTTTTTTATCAAAGAAGAAACTTTAGATAAACTAGAATCATTTTTTACTAAACATGGAGAGATTTCTACTTTTACTGGTAGACTCATCCCTGGTATACGTCAACTTATCTCCCTCCCCGCAGGACTAGCACGTATGAACATAGCAAAATTCTCTTTTTACACAGCCATTGGTGCAGGAATATGGGTCATAGTCCTTGTAGTTGTTGGATACTTAGTTGGCTCAAATGAAGCATTAATTTCAGAATATTTAAAATCAGCTACACTTATTGCATTAGTGAGTGTTGTATTGATTATTATTTTTTATATCGTAAGAAATAGAAAACGAAGAGAGATATTGGAGGATTAATCTAGAATCCAAGCCACATACTTTTTCTTCTTAATTTTTACTTTTTTTAACGCTTTAAAGACTTTATCTACCACCGTATGATGTAGGGCTATATAGGACTTCGTATCGGTAATGTTTATTTTTCCTATCATACTATGTTCTATACCTATCTCTTTACAGAATGTACCTATGATGTCACCTGCGCGTAGTTTGGTTTTTTTACCACCATTAAGACAAAGCGTATCATAGTCACTGACCATTTTAAACTTAGCATCCACGCGTAGTGCTTTGAGGTCACCTTTCTTAGCTTTTTGGAGTACATACGCACACTTCTCGCTGTCTTTTGATGAAAAGAGAGAGATTGCAGTACCTGTTGCATCAGCACGTCCTGTACGTCCAATACGGTGAGTATACACTTCTTCATCGAAAGGGAGGTCATAGTTGATAACCAGTTCTATATTTTTAATGTCAAGTCCACGTGAAGCAACATCTGTTGCTACCATGATACGCTTAGAGCCATTGGCAAAAGCGATGACTGACTCATTTCTATCACGTTGATCTAAGTCTCCATGGATATCTATGACGGAGTGTCCACGTCCTGCTAAAGTATCGGAAAGTGACATGACTTGTACTTTCATGTTGCAAAAGATGAGTAGAGATTCTGGTTTGTAAGATTGTATAAGCGCTGTAAGTGTTTTAAGTTTATCTTCTGTTTCATAGACAAGTTCATTGATTTTATTTTTTTCTAAGACGGTGTCTACTTTTATAGTGATGGGTTGGTTCAGTAAGGCTTTGGCTAATTTTTCTATATTTTTGGGAAAGGTTGCAGAAAAAAGAAGTGTTTGTTTAGAGCGTGGCATATTAGACCCAATTTTGACTATCTCATCATAAAACCCCATATCCAACATACGATCTGCTTCATCTAGAACAAGTGTTTTAATGCTATCAAGCACTAAAGTTTCTTTAGCTAAATGATCTTGTATCCGTCCAGGAGTTCCTATGAGTATATGTGCTCCTTTAGCAAGTGAATCTGCTTGAGCTCTTAAGGGTACTCCTCCATAAAGTGTTAATATTTTTAAATTCGATTTATATGCTGCGATACGTCGAAGCTCTACAGCTATTTGGTCTGCAAGCTCACGTGTAGGGGTAATAATGATGGTTTGAGGTTTATAATTATTCGTATTAGTATTCATAATACAAGGAAGACCAAATGCTATAGTCTTTCCCGAACCTGTTTTTGATTGTGCCAGTACATCTTCACCATCAAGTATAGGGTTAATAGCTTTTTCCTGTATCTCACTCATCGTTGTGAATGAGAGTTTTGTGAGTGTATCTAATAAAGCTGTGGGAATATTGTTTATAGTATTAAAAGATGCCATTATTTTACCTCGAAAGTAGCATTTTCAATGATAACTTTATAAAAGTATCCATAGCCAAAATCTTTATCTACAATGACTTTACCTTTGGCAAGTATTTTATCACCAGACTTTATAGTAGTAGAAGTTGCTGTAAATACAAGGTCATCCGTAAGTTTTTTCTCATTGCCTGACCCATCACCTATATGAACCCAGTCGCGTTTCATAATGCCATGAGAAACTTTAAAAACAGTTCCTGCAAGTGTGATTATCTGGTCTTTTAAATTTTTTCTCCACATATGTATCTCTTCAACTGTGTAAGTATCTTTTTTAATAAAAGGTTTTGCCGGTGTTTCATCTTTTGGTTCTACACTTATACCTCTACCCATACTTGCATGAGGGTCTTTTGTAGCGACAGCTCCTAGACCAAGCATCTCTTTCATACTTTTTGGTTTCGTTGTTTTTTCAGGAAGATAAACATCTGAGGCAAAGTAAATTTCTTTAAACTCTTGATCGAGTGATTTACTTTTAAAATCTTTCATCAAGGTCTTTTTATCAAACCCTATCTTATCTCCTACTTTTACGGGGGCATTGGCTATAGCAACCCATGTCTGTTTACCTTGTTCTTGAATTTTGAGATATTTGTAACCCATTGCAGGTTTTATTTCTAAAACTTTTCCGTAAAATATGGAACTCTTTTTTCCCATGGTCATAGCTGAAGGTATTTTGACTTCTTTTCCTCCATGCATATCTATTTTGGTTTCTTCTGCATGCGATAGTGTCAATATAGTAAGTAAGGAGAGTGTAGTAAGTGAAAGTAGTTTCATGATATTCCCTATAATTTTTATTTATTATAGGGAAAGAAGATTAATTGTGAGCTAACAGTAGACCTAAGCCTTTGTTTTTCTGTAATCCATAATGATTTTATATGCTTCATCTTTTAAAAGAAGTTTTTCTTTTTTAAGTGTTTCAAGCTCAACATCTGTCATAGGTGTATCACCCATCTCTGCATGTTCGATTTTTTTATCAAGTTCATTGTGTTTTTCAAAAATTTTTGAAAAGTGTGCATTTGATTGTTTTAAATTGTGTATTTCGTCTCTATATTCATGTAACATGGTTGTTCCTTAGTATTATAATAGTTGAATTATAGCACGTTTATGGTATTAAAATATTGAGTCATGGCAAACTCTTTTAATGTTTTTAATTAAGTTCTGTATTCTGCATTTATTTTGACATATTCATAACTCAAATCACAACCATAAGAGGTATAGTTAGCCTCTCCCAAACCTATGTCACAAGTTACTTTAAAAGTATCGTTTTTCATAATAATATAGGCTTTATCTTCTCGTGCTTTATCCAGTTCTCTAAATTCACTAGAGTAGATGAGTAAATCATCATAATGAATAGTAAGTGTTTCATCATCACAGTCAATACCCGATGCTCCAATGGTAGATGCAATACGACCCCAGTTTGGATCTTCTCCAAAAAGTGCAGTTTTAACTAGAAGAGAATTACTAAGTGCCATAGAAGCTTTTTTTGCATCTTCAAGTGTTTTTGCACCTTTGACTTCAAATGCTACAAGTTTATTTGCACCTTCCCCATCACGCAGTATCATCATAGCTAGTTCAAACATGATTTTATTGAGTACTTGACTAAATGCTTCTTTATTATAGTTTCTACTCTGTTTATTTGCTAATAACATAACAGTATCGTTGGTAGATGTATCACCATCAACTGATATACGGTTAAATGATTGTTCAGTAGATGAACTAAGTAGTTCATTCATATCAGCTTTGGGTATACCTGCATCAGTAATGATAAAACAGAGCATTGTAGCCATAGCAGGGTTTATCATCCCTGCACCTTTACAGATGGCAGCAATATTAAATGATGTACCATCTTCTAGCTCTACTTTATAAGCTAACTCTTTTTTAAAGCTGTCAGTAGTCATAATGGCACGTGCAGTATGGTGTGAATTTTTAGCATTAAAATCTAAAGTTTCAAAAGCAGAGGTAATTTTATTTATAGGTAAACGATAACCTATGACACCTGTTGAAGACATCACAGGATTTAATACTTTTTGTTTTATAGAGAGAGCAGACATAATAGTTTCTATATCTTTTACTCCTTTCTCTCCAGTCATTGCGTTAGCATTTTTTGCATTGATGAGTACAAAATCTGTTTGAAAATCTTGTGGGTATTGTTGAAAATGTTTGATAGGTGCTGCTTGAAAAGTATTAGATGTAAAGACTGCAGAGATATCACATGCTATTTCTGAACGGATGAATGCTACATCACCATCAAGATCTGATATACCCGAATTTGCAGGATTTGTACGCATGCCAACATTTGTAGCACCACAATAAAAGCCTTGTACATTTTCAAGACCATTTTCTAATTCAATAATGTTAAACAAACTTTCATTCCTTATATAAACTTTAACTCTTCAGGTTTTTCTTTTTTACGTATGATTTTTTTTGCTTTTCTTATACCCTCACCTGTACCGATGAGTAGTAGTTTTGATTCTGGCATAATGATGGTATCACCTTTTGGCATAGGGATAAATTTATCATCTTTTTGCCTAATACCAATAATAGTGACATTCGCAATATTTCTAAAACGTGCTACTTTAATCTTTTTGAGTACTAGCCAAGATGTTTTAGAGACTTTTGCCTCTTCCATATCAAGAGGGGTATCTTTTTTATAGAGAAATTCTTGGAGTAAGTTTTCCATATCTGGACGTGCTGCCATGGCATTGATACGTTGTGCCATAAGCTTTGTGGCAGTGACTACTTTATCAGCTCCAAGTTTGAGAAGTTTTTGTTCATCTTCATGACTTTTTGCATTGGCAATAATGAGATATTTTCTTCCTCTATGAATCTCTGATTCGTAAAGGCGAGCGGAAGCAATAACTGCAATATTGTCTGCGACATTATCTGCTAAAGAGATGACACCTTTAGCAGAAGAGAGATGTGATTTTAAAATTCCCTCTTCGGTGTGTGCTTCAGCTGTAACATAGTAAGGGTAATGATATTTTTTAGCAATCTCTTCCATATCTTCTCTAGGGTCAACAACCACAAATGGGATGTGATTGGCACGGAGTTGTCTGGTGACTTGAATAGTAAATTCATTATGGTAACAAACCACAAAGTGTTGTTTAAGTCTAGCAATTTCGTAAAGCATTTTACGCTCCTTGGCAGTTTTTTGAAATTCACCCTTTTTGACAACTTCAGCAATAATACCTACAGCAATAGAAAAAATAACAAAGCCAAAGATGATGAGTGTAATCGTAAAAATACGACCCATATCAGAAAGTGGACGTTGCTCCCCAAATCCTACAGTAGTAAAAGTGATACCAGTCTGATAAATAGCATCCATTAACGGATAACTTTCAATGGACATATAACCTATCGTACCAATAAGCATAATAAGTACAGTAAGAATAAAGGGAAGTCTAAAAGGGGCTAAATGACTATAGTACTCGTCATTTAATGTTATATGTGGTTTTGGTGCGCTTCTCCAACCGAGAAACTTTTTAAATTTTTGGATAAAAATCATGATAAGAGAGTATATCCTCTCTTATCTTAAATATCTTAGCAATGAAGCTTAAACTGCTGCTGCAGCTTGAGCAGCTTTTTTCTTCATTGTTCTAAGTGTTGATGCAGCTACTCTTACTCTTTTAGTTGTTCCATCTTCAAGTGTGATTTTCACAGATCTTAAGTTTGGAAGTTGTCTTCTTTTTGTTTTGTTGTTTGCGTGAGAAACATTGTTTCCTACTAGTGGCCCTTTGCCAGTGATGTCACATTTTCTTGCCATGATATGTCCTTCATTATGATACCGCATTTAAAACGGTGAATATTTTGTGGGATTATAGACAAAAGTTTCATAAAATTTGCTTAAGGGGTACCTCATATTATAATCATCTTAGGACAATCGACCACTTATCTAGGCTATGTTATAATTATTAAAATATTTTAACTAGGAAAATAATGTTAGTAGCACCAAGTATTCTTTCTGCGGATTTTGGAAATTTAGCACAAGATGTAAAAGCCATTTGTGAGGGAGGTTGTGACCTTGTACATGTAGATGTGATGGATGGTC
>Ga0256826_1001864_pt1 | contig 13080 bp, 8 predicted proteins | sample CV79metaG_FD_185975 | JGI IMG/M metagenome (GOLD analysis project Ga0256826, IMG submission 185975) | Hydrothermal vent microbial communities from East Pacific Rise, Pacific Ocean - CV79 | ecosystem: Environmental > Aquatic > Marine > Hydrothermal vents | place: Pacific Ocean: East Pacific Rise...
AAGATGAGGGTGGTCGTCATACTCCATTCTTCTCAAACTACCGTCCTCAGTTCTATGTACGTACTACTGATGTTACTGGTGCTATTACATTACCAGAAGGTACTGAAATGGTTATGCCTGGTGATAATGTAAGTATTACTGCTGAGTTAATTCATCCAATTGCAATGGAAGAAGGTACTAACTTCGCTATCCGTGAGGGTGGAAGAACTGTTGGTGCTGGTGTTGTTGCATCAATTGTTAAATAATTCGCTTTTGCGAATTATTTAGCAACCATTAAAGGTTAATAAAATGAGAGAAGCAATTCACTTAGGTTGTGAGAAATGTACTAGACGTAATTATCACACAACAAAAAATAAAAAAACACATACTGAAAAATTTTCAGTAAAAAAGTATTGTAAATTCTGTAGAGAACATACAATGCACAAAGAGATGAAGCTGTAAGCTTCCTCTTCTTTTAGGCGTATAGCTCCAATGGTAGAGCACCGGATTCCAAATCCGGGTGTTGGGAGTTCGAGTCTCTCTACGCCTGCCACATCTATTATTAGTAAATCTTAAGAGATTTATTTATAATAAATGCATTTAGAAAATAGGAATTATAATTGAATTTAAGTACACATTTTAAAAACGCAAAGTTAGAACTTAGTAAAGTTATTTTTCCTACTAAGGGTCAAGTAAAACAAGCGTATATTTCTGTAATTATAGTAGTAACTGTAATTGCTTCATTTTTAGCATTAGTTGATTTAGTTATGTCGTCACTTATGTCAGCAATTTTAGGATAGGGACTTAGTAGTGGAAGAAAACTTAGAAAATACACAAGAAGAACAAACAGAAACTATTGTAGAAGAAAATACTAATCATAAATGGTACTCTATTCAAACTTATGGATCTGATAGAAAAGTAAGAGATGCTATTCTTATGATGATTGAAGAGATGGGATTTGAAGAGTTTATATCTGAAGTAATTGTACCAACTGAAGATGTAATTGAAGTTAAAGAAGGTAAGAAAAAAGTAACAGAGCGTTCATTATACTCAGGTTATGTTTTTGCAAAAATTGACTTAAATACTGAAGTTCAACATATGATTCAAGGTATTCCAAAGGTATCTGGTTTTATTGGTGAGAATAACATACCAACACCATTAAGTGATCATGATATTAACGTTATTTTGGATAAAGTGAATAATCGTGCAGCACCTAAACCAAAAGTATTTTTTGATAATGGTGAAACTGTTCGTATCATAGATGGTCCATTTGCAAACTTTACTGCAACTGTTGATGAGTATGATTTAGAGCATGGAACTTTAAAACTAAATGTTTCTATTTTTGGAAGAGCTACTCCTGTAGATATTTCTTATACACAAGTAGAGAAGATAATATAAGTTTTTTCTCTACGCTGATGTTAGATTTTTTTGAAAATTTAATGTCAGCGTAGTAAACCGAACTTGTTCGGATAGCGTTTTATTAATAATTGAAGGATATACAATGGCTAAAAAAGTAATGGATTATATTAAATTACATATTGAAGCTGGTAAAGCTAACCCAGCTCCACCAGTAGGACCAGCTTTAGGACAACGTGGTGTTAATATCATGGAATTCACTAAAGCATTTAATGAAAAAACTAAAGATAAAATGGGATTTAAAGTTCCTGTTGTAATTACTGTTTATACTGATAGAAGTTTTACTTTTGTTACTAAACAACCACCAGCATCTGCTTTAATTATGAAAGCTGCAGGACTTAAAAAAGGTACGGATAATCCACTTAAAAATAAAGTTGGAAAAATTACTCGCGCACAACTTATGGAAATTGTTGCAACTAAAATAGAAGATTTAAATACTGATGATAACGAAATGGCTGCTAATACTTTAGCTGGTACTGCTCGTTCAATGGGTGTAGAAGTAGTAGATTAATCTATAAATAATCATAAACCACAGTGATTTAAAATTTTGTGGCAGAATTTATTGGAGATTTGAAAATGAGTAAAAGATATAAACAATTATTAGAAAAAATTGATAATACAAAAGTATATGATGTAGCTGAAGCTGCTACTACTGTTAAAGATTTAAAATCTGCTAAGTTTGATGAAACAGTTGAATTGGCATTAAACCTAAATGTAGATCCTCGTCATGCTGATCAAATGGTTCGTGGTGCGATAGTACTTCCTCATGGTACTGGTAAAACAGTTCGTGTAGCTGTATTTGCTAAAGGTGTTAAAGCTGATGAGGCTAAGGCTGCTGGTGCTGATATTGTTGGTACTGATGATTTAGTAGCAGATATCAAACAAGGAATCTTTAACTTTGATGTAGTTGTTGCTGCACCTGACTGTATGGGTCTTGTTGGACAAATTGGTCGTATTTTAGGACCAAAAGGTATGATGCCAAATCCTAAAACAGGAACTGTAACTCCAGATGTTGCAACTGCTGTTAAAAATGTTAAAGGTGGACAAGTTAACTTTAGAGTTGATAAAAAAGGTAACATTCATGCTGGAATAGGTAAAGTAAGTTTTGAAGCTTCTCAAATAGAGGAAAATCTAACTGCACTTCTTATTGCAATTAATAAACAAAAACCAGCATCTGCAAAAGGTCGTTACATTAAAAGTGGAGCTTTAAGTTTAACTATGAGCCCAGCTGTAAAATTAGATGTAATCGCATTAGCTGATATTAAATAATTTTTAGTATGCCACTTTTGTGGCATATTATAAAGTTACTTGATTTCGTAACTGCATTTTATGGACTAGAGATATAGGCGTTAGATAATTCTAACTTAATTCCCTGTTGAAGTATTGTCTGGAAAGGAGATATTCTATGACAAAAACACAAAAAGCTGAAATTATTGAAGTACTTTCAAATGAATTCAAAACTGCTCAATCTGTAATCTTTTGTGATTACAAAGGTTTAACAGTTGGTGAACTTGAAGGTTTAAGAAAAATTGCTCGTGCTAAAGAAGCAAAAGTACAAGTTGTTAAAAATACTTTAGCGGTTATTTCACTTAAAAATGCTGAACTTGAAGGTATCGAACTTAATGATACTAACATTCTAGTATGGGGTGAAGATTCTGTTGCTACTTCTAAAGTAGTATCTGAATTTGCTAAAGATAATGAAAAATTTGTAATCAAATCTGCTTATGTAGATCGCGAAGTTGCTGACGCTGCTAAAGTTGAAGCATTCGCTAAACTTCCAGGCCGTGAAGAACTTCTTGGTATGCTTGCAGCTACTTGGATGGCACCTGTTGCTAACTTTACAATTGGACTTGAAGCACTTCGTGCTAAAAAAGAAGAAGAAGCGGCTTAGTCCACTTCTAAAGCGTGTCTGAATATTTAGACTCAATAGGGAAAGAAGGCACTTGTGCCGTGAGCTTCCCGCTAAGGGAAACCTAGCGTTAGCGTAGCAAAAGGAATTACTTCCTTTTACGTATAAACTAATGAAAAGGTTCCCTTGAAATTATAAAATAATTTTAAGGATATTAAAATGGCTATAACTAAAGAAGACGTATTAGAATTTATCTCAGGACTTTCAGTATTAGAACTTTCTGAATTAGTAAAAGAATTTGAAGAAAAATTCCAAGTATCTGCTCAACCTGTAGCAGTTGCTGGTGGTGCTGTAGCTGGTGAAGCTGCTGCTGAGAAAACTGAATTTGATGTAGTATTAACTGATGTTGGTGCTAAGAAAATTGGTGTAATTAAAGCTGTTCGTGGTCTTACTGGTTTAGGACTAAAAGAAGCTAAAGAAGCTTGTGAAGCTTTACCATCTACAATCAAAGAAGGTGTAGATAAAGATACTGCTGAAGAAGCAAAAGCTGCTCTAGAAGAAGCTGGCGCAACAGTAGAAGTTAAATAATTATTTAATGCCCCTTTTTGGGGTACGCAGGAAGCTTTCTTCCTGTGCTATCTAATTTATTTCGGGCGCTGTAGCTAAGAGATTTAGGTCTTTTAGCTACAGTGCCCTTATGTCGTTTATAAGCACTATAACAATTAAGCTCTATTTTAGAGCCACATAAATCAATTCAAGGACGCTTGAATTTGATAACTAACTTATCGAGGTTGCCTATGTTAAACACTTTATACTCTGGAAATCGTCTTCGTGTAGACTTCTCTAAAACTCCTCAACAGATAGAAGTACCAAATCTGTTACAACTTCAACAAAGTTCATACAATAACTTTTTAATGCTTGATGATAAAGATAGATCAGCATCTGGTGTTGAAACTGTGTTTCAATCAGTTTTCCCTATTCATGATACTCAAAATAGACTTACTATTGAATATCTTGGAAGTGAAGTTGGAAAACCTAAATATACAGTTCGTGAATGTATGGAGCGTGGACTTACTTATGCTGTAAGTCTTAGAATGAAAACTCGTCTTGTTCTTTGGGATAGAGATGAAAATACTAAAGAAAAACTTGGTGTAAAAGATATTAAAGAACAAAATATTTTTGTTCGTGATATTCCACTTATGACTGATCGTACATCATTTATTATTAATGGTGTTGAGCGTGTTGTTGTAAATCAACTTCATCGTTCACCAGGTGTTATTTTTAAAGAAGAAGAATCAACAACTACTGGAAATAAACTGATTTATACTGGTCAAATCATTCCAGATCGTGGTTCATGGTTATACTTCGAGTATGATCCTAAAGATATTTTATACATGAGAATTAATAAGCGTCGTAAAGTTCCTGTAACTATAATGTTTCGTGCTTTAGGTTATTCTAAACAAGATATTTTAAAATTATTTTATCCAATTCAAACTATTAGTCTTATAGATAATAAGTTTTCAATGGCTTTTAACCCTAATGATTATTCTGCAAGATTAACTTATGATTTAGTGGATAATGATGATAAGTTACTTGTTGCATCTGGTAAAAGATTATCTGCTAAAAAAGCTCAAAAATTAATTGATGATGGGCTTAAATATGTTGGATATCCTTTAGAAGTTTTATTAGATCGTTATTTAGCTGAACCAATTATTGATCCAGAAACAGGAGAAATTCTTTTTGATACTATGACTGCTCTTGATGAGAGTAAGTTAAAGAAAATGGCTGAAATTGGTATTGAATCTTTTAAAATAGCAAATGATTTAGCTGATGGTGTTGATGGTTCAGTTATTAATGCATTTAATGCTGATGCAGATTCTCTTAAGCTTCTTCGCCAAACAGAAGATATCGAAGATGAAAATGATTTATCTGCAATTCGTATATATAAAGTTATGCGTCCAGGTGAACCAGTTACAAAAGAAGCTGCAAAAATCTTTGTAAATCAACTTTTCTTTGATCCTGAAAGATATGATCTAACTAAAGTTGGTCGTATGAAGATGAATCATAAACTTGCACTTGATATTCCAGAGTATGTTACAGTTTTAACTCATGAAGATATTATTGAATCTGTAAAATATGTAATTAAAGTTAAAAATGGTCAAGGTCATTTAGATGATAGAGATCATCTTGGAAATAGACGTATTCGTTCTATTGGTGAGCTATTAGGTAATGAGTTACATAATGGTCTTATTAAAATGCAAAAAGCGATTCGTGATAAACTTTCAACTATGAGTGGTCCTATGGCTGAGCTTATGCCGCATGATTTAATTAATTCTAAGATGATTACATCAACAATTATGGAATTTTTCTCAGGTGGACAACTTTCTCAATTTATGGATCAAACAAATCCACTATCAGAAATTACTCATAAACGTCGTCTATCAGCTCTAGGTGAGGGTGGTCTTGTAAAAGAACGTGCTGGTTTTGAAGTGCGTGATGTTCATCCAACTCACTATGGTAGAATCTGTCCAATTGAGACTCCAGAGGGTCAAAATATTGGTCTTATTAATACACTTGCAACTTATTCTAAAGTTAATGAGCATGGATTTATTGAAGCACCTTATAAAGTTATGCAAGATGGAAAAATTCTTGATGAAGTGATTTATCTTACAGCTACTCAAGAAGAGGGTAAAGTAATTGCTGCTGCTTCAAATAAACTAGATTCTGATGGTCAATTCATTGAAGATTTAGTTGTAACTAGACAAGATGGTGAAATCCTACATCGTCCTTCAAATCAATGTGAATATGCTGACCTTTCTTCTCACATGGTTGTTGGTGTAGCTGCTTCACTTATCCCATTCTTGGAGCATGATGATGCCAATCGTGCGCTTATGGGATCAAATATGCAACGCCAAGCAGTGCCACTTTTACGCCCATATTCTCCAATGGTTGGAACTGGTGTTGAAAAACTTGTAGCTCGTGATAGTTGGGAATGTGTAAAAGCACAGCGTGCAGGTGTTGTTGAAAAAGTAGATGGTAAACATATATATGTAATGGGTGATGAAGATGGTGAGATCTATATAGATTACTATCCATTACAAAAAAATCTTCGTACCAATCAAAATACATCTTTTGTTCAAAAACCAATAGTTAAAGTTGGTCAAAAAGTTGCAAAAGGGCAAGTTATTGCTGATGGTCCAAATATGGATCAAGGTGAATTAGCACTTGGTGTTAATGCAATGGTAGCTTTTATGCCTTGGAATGGTTATAACTTTGAGGATGCTATTGTAATTTCAGAGCGTTTAATTCGTCAAGATGCTTTTACTTCAGTTCATATTTATGAAAAAGAAGTTGAAGCAAGAGAGTTAAAACATGGTGTTGAAGAGATTACTCGTGATATTCCTAATGTTCGTGATGATGAATTAGCTCATTTAGATGAATCAGGAATTATTAAAATTGGAACTCATGTATCTGGTGGTATGATTTTAGTTGGTAAAGTTTCTCCAAAAGGTGAAGTTAAACCAACTCCAGAAGAGCGTTTACTTCGTGCAATTTTTGGTGAAAAAGCTGGTCATGTTATAAATAAATCACTGTACTGTCCTCCATCTATGGAAGGTGTAATTGTTGATGTTAAAATCTTTACTAAAAAAGGTTATGACAAAGATCCTAGAGCATTAGAATTAGAAAAAGAAGAACGTGATTATTTAGAGCGTGAACATTATGACAGACTTCTTATGATAGATAAAGAAGAGATGCTTCGTGTTGCTAAACTTTTAACTAAAGAAGCATTATCAAATGATATTAAAATAGCTGAAACATCTTATAAAGCTGGTGATACTATTGATGCTAAAGATTTAGTTGAAGTAAATCGTTTTGCAATGAACGCTATTGTTAAATCATTTAGCCAAGAGATTCAAAATGAATATACTAAGACTAAAAATCACTTTCAAAAACAAAAGCGTGTTTTTAGAGATGAACATGAAGAAAAACTTACTATCTTAGAAAAAGATGACATCCTACCAAATGGTGTTGTTAAATATGTAAAAGTGTATATTGCTACTAAACGTCAACTAAAAGTTGGTGATAAAATGGCTGGTCGTCATGGAAATAAAGGTATTGTTTCAACTATCGTACCAGAAGTTGATATGCCATATATGGAAGATGGACGTTCGGTTGATGTATGTTTAAATCCACTTGGTGTTCCATCTCGTATGAATATTGGGCAAATATTAGAGATGCATCTTGGTATGGCTGGTCGTGAACTTGGTAATCAAATCTTAGAGCAGTTTGAGAGTAAGCAAAAAGATTTTATTGAAAATATGCGCTCACGTATGATTGCTATTGCAGATGTTGCAGGTATGATGAATGCTGTTAAAGTTATTGGTGATATGAGTGATGAAAAATTCTTAACTTATGCTCGTGATTGGGCTAAAGGTGGGGTTAGATTTGCAACACCAATTTTTGAAGGTGTTAATCAAGCTGAATTTGATAAGCTTTTTGAACTTGCTAAAATGGATCATGATGGTAAGACTGTTATTTATAATGGTCTTACTGGTGAGAAAATTAAAGAGCGTGTAAATGTTGGGTATATGTATATACTTAAACTACATCACCTTGTTGATGAAAAAATCCATGCTCGTTCAACTGGACCATATTCTCTTGTTACTCAACAACCAGTTGGTGGTAAAGCACTATTTGGTGGTCAAAGATTTGGAGAAATGGAAGTATGGGCTTTAGAAGCTTATGGAGCTTCTGCAGTTTTAAAAGAGATGTTAACTATCAAATCTGATGATGTTGATGGTCGTGTTCGTGCATATAAAGCGATTACAAAAGGTGAGTTAATTCCACCATCTGGAATCCCTGAAACTTTATTTGTATTAACTAAAGAGCTTCAAGCATTAGCACTTGATGTAGAAATTTTTGACGAGGTTGAAGACGATGAGTAAATTAGTACCTATTGAAGTAAGAGAAGATAATAGACCAAAAGATATAAAACAGTTACAGTTTCGTTTAGCATCACCTGAGAAAGTTATGTCTTGGAGTCATGGTGAAGTAAAAAAACCTGAAACTATTAACTATCGTACTCTTAAACCTGAGCGTGATGGTCTTTTTTGTGCAAAAATCTTTGGTCCAGTTCGTGACTATGAGTGTCTTTGTGGTAAATATAAAAAGATGCGTTATAAGGGTGTAGTATGTGAAAAATGTGGAGTTGAAGTTACATCAACAAAAGTTCGTCGTATCCGTATGGGTCATATTGAACTTGTAACTCCTGTTGCACATATTTGGTATGTTTCTTCATTACCTTCTCGTATTGGTACTCTTTTAGGTATTAAAATGAAAGATTTAGAACGTGTGCTTTACTATGAAGCATATATTGTTGAGAGTGGTGGAGAAGCATACTATGATGCTGAAGCAAAAACACCAGTTTTACAATATGATGTTTTAAATGAAGAACAGTACCGTACTCTAGTTCAAAGATTTGGTGAACTTGGCTTTAAAGCTCGTATGGGTGGTGAAGTTATCCGTGATTTACTTGATTCTATAGATTTAGTTGATGCATTTACTGGTCTTAAAGAAGATATTGAAGTAACAAAATCTGAAGCTAAGAAAAAAACAATTGCAAAAAGACTTAAAGTAATTGAATCTTTTTTGAATTCTGGAAATAATCCTGCATGGATGATGCTTACTGTTTTACCAGTTCTTCCTCCAGATTTACGTCCACTTGTATCACTTGATGGTGGTAAGTTTGCAGTTAGTGATGTAAATGATTTATATCGTCGTGTAATTAACCGTAATCAAAGACTTAAGCGTTTAGTTGAACTTGAAGCTCCTGAAATCATTGTTAGAAATGAAAAACGTATGCTTCAGGAATCTGTTGATGCACTTTTTGATAATGGTCGTCGTGCTAATGCTGTTAAAGGTGCTAACAAACGCCCACTTAAATCTTTAAGTGAAATTATTAAGGGTAAACAAGGTCGTTTCCGTCAGAATCTTCTTGGTAAACGTGTTGACTTTTCTGGTCGTTCAGTAATTGTTGTTGGACCAAGTCTTACAATGGATGAGTGTGGGCTTCCTAAGAAAATGGCACTTGAACTATTTAAGCCACATTTGATTGCTAAACTTGAAGATAAAGGTTACGCAACAACTGTAAAAGCTGCTAAGAAAATGATTGATGACAAAACAAACGAGGTTTGGGAATGTCTAGCTGAAATTGTTGATGGTTATCCAATTATGCTTAACCGTGCGCCAACACTTCATAAACTTTCTATTCAAGCATTTCATCCTAAGCTAATTGATGGTAAAGCTATTCAGCTTCACCCATTAGTTTGTGCGGCGTTTAATGCCGATTTTGATGGGGATCAAATGGCTGTTCATGTACCTTTAAGTTCAGCTGCTATTGCAGAAGCTAAAGTACTAATGATGGCATCTATGAATATTTTACTTCCTGCATCAGGTAAGGCTATTGCTACACCATCTCAAGATATGGTTCTTGGAATCTACTATATTACTTTAGAGAAAAATGGTGTAAAAGGTTCTAATAAACTTTTTGCAAATGTTGATGAAATTCGTATAGCTCTTGAACATGATGCTCTTGATTTACATGCTAAAGTAAGAACTAAGATAGAGGGTAGAATTATTCATACTACTGCAGGTCGTATGCTTCTTAAAGCAATACTTCCAGATTTTGTTCCAGCAGAGCTTTGGAATAAAATCATGAAGAAAAAAGCGATTAATGCTATAGTTGATTATGTTCAAAAACATGGTGGAATTGGTGTAACTGCTGGTTTCCTTGATCGTCTTAAGGATTTAGGTTTCAAGCATGCTACTGAGTCAGGTGTATCTATCTCTATTGATGATATTCGTATCCCTGAGATGAAAGAAGCTAAAGTTGCAGATTCAAAAAATAAAGTATTAGAAATTCAAAAACAATTTGAAGCTGGTCTTTTAACTGAACAAGAAAGATATAATAAAATTATTGATGTTTGGACTGATACAAATAATGTTCTTGCAGCTGAAATGATGAGTTTAGTTGAAACAGATAAAGATGGTTTTAACTCTATTCATATGATGGCTGATTCTGGTGCTCGTGGTTCTGCTGCGCAAATTCGTCAGCTTGCTGGTATGCGTGGTCTTATGGCTAAACCAAGTGGTGATATTATTGAAACGCCAATTATCTCTAACTTTAAAGAGGGACTTAATGTAATTGAGTACTTTATTTCAACTCACGGTGCTAGAAAAGGTCTTGCCGATACAGCACTTAAAACAGCGAATGCGGGTTACCTTACTCGTAAGCTTGTTGATGTTGCACAAAATGTTAAGATTGTTGAGCATGATTGTCATACTCATGAAGGTATTGAAATCTCAGATATTCAAGATCAAAATACTTTAATTGAATCTTTGGAAGACAGACTTGATGGTCGAGTTTTAGCTGAAGATGTTATTGACCCAATTTCAAATGAAATTCTTTATGCAGAGGGTACTTTACTTGATGAAGTTTCTGCAAAAGTTATAGCTGAAGCTGGAATTAAAACGGCACATATCCGTACTCCAACTACTTGTAAAAGTGAGGGTGGAATTTGTGCCTTATGTTACGGTGTGAATCTTGCAACTGGATATATAGTTCGTAGAGGTGAAGCTGTTGGTATTATTGCTGCACAGTCAATTGGTGAGCCTGGTACTCAGCTTACACTTCGTACGTTCCACGTTGGTGGTACTGCAAGTTCAACTGCACAAGAACGTCAAGTTATAGCTGAAAAAGAAGGTTTTATCCGTTACTATAACCTTAAAACTTATGCTTCTAAAGAGGGTAAAAATATTGTTGCTAACCGTAGAAATGCAGCTGTACTTTTAGTTGAACCTAAGATTAAAGCACCATTTGCTGGTAAATTGGAAATTAAAACTATTCATGATGAAGTTCTTGTTAGTATTGTTTCTAAAAAAGATACGGTTCGTTATTCTCTTCGTAAGAATGAGATTGCTAAACCTAATGAACTAGCTGGTATTGGTGGTCAAATTGAGGGTAAATATTACTTCCCATATGAAGATGGTTCTGAAGTAACAGAAGATGAGTCAATTGTTGAAACAATTAAAGATGGTTGGAATGTTCCATCAAATATCCCTTATGCATCTGAACTTATGGTTGATAATGGCGCTCCAGTTACTCAAAAAATATTGGCTAAAGAAAAAGGTATAGTTAAATATTTTATTCTTAAAGGTGATTATTTAGAGAGATTTGAAGGTCTAAAAGATGGTTATGAAGTAGTTGAAAAAGGTCTTTTTGCTACTGTGATTGATACTAATAATCGTGAAGCTGTAAGACATTATATCGCTCGTGGAAGTGTTATTGTTACTGAAGATAATGCAGAAGTAGATGCAAATACTGTGATTGCTAAACCAAAATCTGATGAATCAACTGTAATAGCAGAATGGGATCCATATTCAAACCCTGTAATTTCAGAGTCTAATGGTGTTGTTCAATTTGAAGATATTATTGTTGGGACTACTGCTACTGAACAGCTTGATGAATTAACTGGTAAATCTCGTTTAATGATAAATGACCATTTATCTGCTGAGTTTAAACCAACAATAGTTTTAGCTACCCAAGATGGTGAACTTTTAAGATACCAAATTGAAGCTAAATCATCTATTTATGTTGGAGATGGTGATACTGTTAAAGTTGCAGATATAATTGCAAAAACTCCTAAGGCACTTCAAAAATCATCAGATATTACTGGTGGTCTTCCTCGTGTTAGTGAACTTTTTGAAGGTCGTCGTCCAAAAGCAACAGCATTAATTTCAGAGATTGATGGAACGGTAAGCTTTGGTAAACCACTTCGTGGAAAAGTTAGAATAATTGTAAGTTCTGAACAAGGAATTATAAAAGAGTATTTTGTAGATAAATCTCATGTTGCAGTTGTTGCAGTTAGTGACTTTGTTCATGCTGGTGAGCGTTTAACTACTGGTATTATTTCTTCTCATGAGCTACTTCGTATTATGGGTGTTAAAGCACTTTATAATTACTTAGTATCTGAAGTTCAACAAGTTTACCGTTCTCAAGGGGTAAATATTGCAGATAAACATATTGAGGTTATTTTTACTCAAATGCTTAGACAAATTAAGATTGTAAAATCTGGTGACACTAAGTTTATTCAAGGTGATCTAATTTCTAAAGCAAAATTTGCTGCAGAGAATGAAAAAATTATTCGTCTTGGTGGTCGTCCTGCGATTGCTGAACCATTCTTAGTTGGTATTACAAGAGCTGCTGTTTCAGCTGACTCTATAATTTCAGCTGCATCATTCCAAGATACTACTAAAGTATTAACAGAAGCTGCAGTAAGTGCTAAAGTTGATGATCTTAATGATCTTAAAGAAAATGTTATTATTGGTCGTACTATTCCTGTTGGAACTGGTATTTATAAAGATCAAGAAATTATATTTAATACTGAAGAAGAAGCATAAACTATTCTTTTTTCTATATATAGAATTTTTCTATATATAGACTCTTTTATTTCCCACTTTTACGATAGATATTAATTCATTCTTAAAATAAGCTAACTTTTATCATATTTTCACTATAATCGCGTGTTTATAATTCTATAAATTATTGTAATAGGCTTTGCTTAGTATAATTAGTTATAGTCTTATTTCTACTGGAAAAATTTAAGTAAAAAGGAATTGTATGCCTACAATCAATCAACTGATTCGTAATGAGCGTAAACGTGTGATTAAGAAATCAAAATCACCAGCTCTTGTATCGTGTCCACAGCGTCGTGGTGTTTGTACTCGTGTTTACACAACTACACCAAAAAAACCTAACTCGGCTTTAAGAAAAGTTG
>Ga0256826_1001865_pt1 | contig 13074 bp, 13 predicted proteins | sample CV79metaG_FD_185975 | JGI IMG/M metagenome (GOLD analysis project Ga0256826, IMG submission 185975) | Hydrothermal vent microbial communities from East Pacific Rise, Pacific Ocean - CV79 | ecosystem: Environmental > Aquatic > Marine > Hydrothermal vents | place: Pacific Ocean: East Pacific Rise...
AATACTTTATATGTAATGGAAATATAATCAAATAAAGTTAATCTAATATAAAGTTCATTAATAGTCTTCATAATTTATCTTTAATTGAGTAAAAAAACAGAGTTTGCAAGATTAACAAAAGCATTCAGAGTGTATAATTTCGTAACACTTTGAATTTTTAGGAGACTATTTGTCTGATTTAACACTTATATTGCTATCAGCCGGTAGCTCTAGTCGTTTTGAGATGGAAGTAAAGAAGCACTGGCTAAGAGTAAATCATATGCCACTGTGGCAATTTGTAGCATCTAAACTAGAAAAGACTCAAAAATTCGCTCATATAATTATTGTCGCTTCAAGTAACGATATTGAATTTATGAAAAACTATGCAAATTACACATTTGTGGAGGGTGGTAACACTAGACAGCAATCTCTAAAAAATGCTCTTACAGAAGTAAATAGCGAGTTTGTTCTTGTGAGTGATATCGCTCGTGCATGTATAAATGATAACTTTTTAGAAAGAATTATAGGGCAAAAAGGTCAAAGCGACTGCATCGTGCCTTACCTTAATGTTACAGATACCATTGTATATGATGGTAATACTATAGACAGAGATAAGGTAAAACGAATCCAAACACCACAACTCTCAAGGTCATCTGTATTAAAAGGGGCTCTTTTATCTCAGACAGAGTTTACAGATGAGAGCAGTGCAATTGTTGCCGATGGTGGTAAACGTCAATTTATATTAGGTGATAGTGATGCACATAAGATAACTTACATTAAAGACTTAAATGATATTCCTTGCCTTGAAGCTCCATCAGATGATACCTTAAGTGGTAATGGCTTTGATGTTCATGCATTTGATACGAAGGGTGTGATGTGGTTAGGTGGTGTAAAAATAGAATCTGACTTTGGATTTTTAGCACATAGTGATGGTGATGTAGCCCTACACTCTCTCATTGATGCGCTTTTAGGTGCTGCTGGGATGGGTGATATTGGAATGCTCTTTCCTGACAATGATGATAAATACAAGGGCATTGATTCTAAAGAGCTGCTTCGTATAGTAGTAAGTAAACTTTACAATTTTGGTTTTATAATCATAAATGTAGACATTACTATTGCTGCTCAAAAACCTCGTATAGGGAAATACAAACTGCAAATGAGAGATACAATTGCCTCAATATTAAACATAGATAGAGCAAGAGTAAATGTAAAAGCGACTACAACTGAGAAACTCGGATTTGTAGGACGTGAAGAGGGTGTAGCTGTTACATCAAATGCAAATTTAAAATATTTTAACTGGAAGAAACTATAAATGAAAATACTTATAATAGAAAATGAAATTTACCTAGCGCAGAGTATTGCAACAAAACTAGGCGAACAAGGTCATGTTTGTGAGATGTGTACATCTACAAAAGATGCGATTAGAAGTACAAACTATGATGTTGTTCTTCTCTCTACAAATATTAATGGACAAGACTTCAATCCTGTAATTGAGACATTTAAGAACTCTATTGTTATTTTAATGGTTTCATACATTAGTAACGACACAGTTTCCAAACCTTTAGCTGCTGGAGCAAAGGACTACATACTAAAACCTTTTATGATTGAAGAGCTTATTCGTAAGATCAATCACTACCAAGATTATGAAAAATTAAAACGCAGAAATGTAGCCTATGAAAAATATTTAGCACATACATTCACTAATGCTAAACATGAAAAGAGTATTGATAATCTAGATTTACCTCTCTTTGTAAGTTCAAGTTTTCAAAAATATGCCGATGCTTTCGCTTTTGAGTATGCACAAAAGAATGATATGCCTATGCACTTCTTAACTCTGAACGATGCAAAAAGTTTAAATGAGATCAACTCTCTTCCTCAAAATGCTCTTATCTATATAATAGACTACCAGGTACTCAAAAAAGCTGATAAAAAAGCTTTTTGTACACTTATAGCAGGAAAAAGAGCCATAATAGCAAGTAGTGATAAAATAGAAGATGTAGAGTACCCTGTTTTAGAAATTAAAAATGAAAACAATGTTTTTGATAAGGGTGAAATTCTTCCAATTGAAGATTATGTAAAATTTATAGTTCTTAACTACCAAGACAAATATCCAGACACTGAACTTTCTAAAAAACTAGGTATAAGCCGTAAAAGCTTATGGGAAAAAAGAAAGAAATATGACATCATCAAGAAAAAATAGAACCCTCTTTATAGATAAAGAAGCTGCATCAGCACTTGAACTTGTTCTTGATGGTCTGCTTCTTCCCGTTACAAAACTTATGGGAGAACAAGAGTCCAAAGAAGTTTTAACAACAGGCCTACTTGACAATAAATCTTTTCCTTTTCCTTTCATTCTTGCACCATCTGGTAAAAAAAATGAAGAGATTATAAGCTCGTGCAAAATAGATGAAGAGATAACTATTCTCTGTGAGGGTAAAGAGTATGCAAAACTCATCGTATCTGAGACATTTAAAATTGACCCAAAAGAGAGAGTCAAGCATATTTATGGAACAGATGACTTAACACATCCTGGTGTAATGGCAACAATGAAAAGACTCGGTTCATGGGCTATAAGTGGAAAGTATAAACTTATAAACGATGTTAAAAATATAAATATACACAACATAAAAAATGCACAAGAACAGATAGATGCCAAACACACAACAGCCATAGTTATGGCAGCAAATCCTCTGCATCGAGGGCATGAACGCCTTATACGTCAGGCACTAGATGGAACAGACTTACTTGTTATCTTTTTACTTAAGCCTTATGATGAGTCTAACTTAAGCTATGAACTTCGTCATGAATCACTTGAGTATTTTATAAACAACTTTCTACCAAAAAATCGTGTCTTAATTGTTCCTCTTGAAAATAGTTATATATTTGCTGGCTATAATGAGATTATTATCGATGCAATTGTTGCAAAAAACTACGGTTGTGATAGACTTACTATTGGACGAAACCATGCTGGACTTGGTATGTTTTATGACTGTAACTCAAATAAATCAATCATAGACAAGGTAACAGGAATAGAGATAGATATTCATGTAGCAAGTGAGTATGTCTACTGTGATCAGTGTACAACTCTTGTGAGTAAAAACACTTGTCCACATGGGCAACATCATCAAATCTCTTATCATGCAGACTCAATTTTAGAACTACTTGAAGCGGGTATTTTACCTCCTGCTGTTTTAATGCGTAAAGAGATAAGTGCTTTTTTACTCTCTAAACTCTATCCAGACAGATTTAAAAGTTTAGAAAAACTCTACTATGATACTTTTGCAGCTAAGGGTCTCTTAGAAGAGCATAATGAAAAAGATTTTTATCTTGAACTTATGAAGCTCTACCAAACAACTTCACTTACTTAGGAAATTTTATGAACTGGTTTTTTATAACACTTGGATATAGTGGGCTCACACCAAAAGCTCCTGGTACTATAGGGACATTAGTCTCTCTACCTTTAGGGATGTTAATACTTCTCTATTTCGATACAAACACTCTCTTTTTATCTTCTATTTTAATCACACTTATAGCTATTAAAGTGATTAATAAGTATGAAGAAAAAACAGGTACACATGATGATAAACGAATTGTTATTGATGAACTTGTAGGTATGTGGATAGCACTTAGCATTGCACCTGCATTTGGTGTTCCCGTAAATGAGCTTATGAACCTAGAAAATGGTTTTTTAATCCAATCTATTATGGCATTTGGTCTCTTTAGATACTTTGACATTGCAAAACCATCTATTATCGGTCGAATTGACCGTGAAGCTAAGGGTGGCATAGGAGTTATGGGTGATGATGTTATCGCTGGATTTGCAGCGGGAATAAGTACCTCTTTGCTATGGCAAATATTTCTTTTTGCTAAAGAGAGTATGTAACTACTTAAATAGTTGCATATCCTCAGATGTGATGACTTTTATCATATTTGTAGAACCTGCTTTGCCAATAGGGTCTCCGGCAGTTAAAATATAGTTGTTTTCTCTCTTTATAGAACCATTTTCAAGCCCTCTTCTCATAAAAGAGTTTACAATAAGCTCTAAACTATCTTGCGTCACAGACATAAGAGGAATAACTCCCCAACTAAGTGTCAATTGACCTCTCACTTGTATATCGTGAGTGATAGCATAAATAGTCTTTTTAGGTTTATACCGTGCTAATTTTCTAGCACTTGCACCAGATGATGTTATGGCAAAAATACCTTTGGCGTTTAAATCTTTAGAAAGTCTTACTGCTGACTCACTAATAGTATCTCCTGTATCAGTTTTTTCATACCCAGCATAACGATAGTACTTAAAGAGAGACTCTGTTTCTCTAATAGTTTCAAACATAGTTTTAACAGCTAAAACAGGATACTCACCAACAGCACTCTCTTCTGAGAGCATCACTGCATCAGTTCCATCCATCACAGCATTTGCAATGTCGCTTATTTCAGCACGAGTGGCTCTTTGACTTGTTGTCATAGAGAGAAGCATCTGTGTTGCCGTTATAACAGGTATTGATGCTTCATTTGCCTTGCGTATAAGCATCTTTTGAATATTAGGCACCTCATAGTATGGAACTTCTATTCCAAGGTCTCCACGGGCTACCATTAATCCATCACTATGCTCTATAATTTCGTCTATATTTTCAATAGCATCAAACTTCTCTATCTTAGCGATGAGCGCTTGCTTTCCACCATGACTCTTTACAACTTCTCTAGCGTTTATCATATCTTGTGCATTTTGAACAAAAGAGATAGCCATAAAGTCTACACCATTTTTTACACCCCATACTATATCTGTTCTATCTTTTGTTGTTAAGATATCTACACCAAGACGAGTGTTTGGAAAGTTTACACCTTTTTTGGATGATAATATACCACGGTTCTCAACTCTGACTTTTACTTCATCTTCACTAATCTCTATAACTTTAGTTCTAATGATTCCATCATAAAGATAGATATAGTCACCAAGATTTAACTGTTTTAATACCTGAGGGTAGTTTATACAGACACGGTAAGAATTTTCAGAGAGTTGTTCTCCAACATTTTGTGTCTGTGTAAAGATGATAGTATCATCTTCATTTAATTCAAAGTTTTTTTCTAAATTTCCAATCCGTATCTTTGGACCACTTATATCTTGTAAAACGCCAACTATTAGACCTGTGATTTCCATAGCTTTACGGATTCGATTTAGTACTATAAGGTGCTGTTCATGTGTTCCATGAGAGAAGTTAAGTCTAAAAACATTTACACCCTCTTGAATAAGACTTACTAACATCTCTAAAGAGTCAGATGCTGGTCCCACTGTTGCAAGAATTTTTGTACGTTTTTTCATGACTTAACCTTTTGAACTTAGTAGATTTCTTTAACTCGTCCTACTTCACCACTCATCAAACGAACTTTGATACCGTGAGGATGAGATGGAGATTTTGTTAAGATGTCACGGACTATGCCATCTGTAAGATATCCTGTGTCTTGATCTTGTTTTAAGACAATGGCAACAGAGTTACCGTGTTTAATGTTGACTCTCTTTGTTCCATCTAACATGACTTTTCTTTAAACCATTAAAGGGTCGTCAGTAGGTTCAATCTCTTCAAAATCATTAACAATATTTTCAAACATCTTAGAAGTTTTTTTAGCTTTTGTTATATGCTCTTCAAAACTAGCCTTTGAAGCTGGAAATGCTTCTGCTAATTCTGTGTAGATTAAGATACGACCATTTATATGCTTCTCTATCTCTGCAAATGCATCACGAAGATACTCTTTTTTAGTTGTATGTCTAAAAAGAGCTCTAACCATCTTCATACGCTCTTTAATAGGAATAGACTCATCAATAGCAGTAGCAACTCTTTTAATATCAATACGAGAGAGATAAACACCACTAATAGCAGGTGCTAAAAGTTTTTCTGTAAGTGCATCAACAAACTGAGGAACAGGTTCTTCATCCACTTTATCACCTGCATCTCTGTTCATAGCCTCTTTATCATCAGGGTTAAATGAACATTCGCTCTGTACAAATTTATCAAACTCTTCTCTTAAGTCACTTAAATCATTCTGATTCATATTTTTTCCTTTATTTTTTTGTTATTTCTATATATGCTTTTGCTGTGAGTTTTTCGATAATATCATCATAACTTACATACTCAGCGTTTAACTCTAAAGCTCTCTGTTTAAGTGAGGAGAACTGTTTGTTATTTTTCATGTCTATAGAGATTTTTGGTAGTTTCTCTATCATCTTTAGAGTGCTCATATTTGAGAAGTCAAGCACTACATCAAAGGCAGATAGATCAACTTGCATATCTGGTGCTATTCTATTTATATCGGCGTTTGAGAGTTCAACTTCCTCAGTAAACGCCATTAACTCTTCAAGATTTTCATTAAAATAACTTACACTAAATCCACAGGCTAAAAATGAGAAAGCTTTCGCATAATGGTTTACTCCGATGATAGCTATCTTACTTGCCACTATATCTTTAAGGTGTTCTGTTAAAACACGAACACTAAAGATATCTCCACGAAGAGTCTCCCCTTCTCTATAAAGTATGTCACACATACCACTGCGCTTTACCATACTTGAAGCAGTGTCTAAAATATCTACAACATCAGTCACAAATTCACTAGAGATTACTGCACCATTTACTTGTGATTTTTTCATATTACTCACAGTAAAGTAGAGATCATCTTCACGAATATTCATAGGAATCATCATAGTATCATCTTGATTTTCTTTAAACTTTTTATTCATTATTGCCGAAAATCTACTTACACCAGCCTCTTCACCTATAAAACCAAATAGTTTTGTTTGACGAGAGATCTGATTTTCATTATTCATCATATTTTAAATCCTCTATTATTTAACACCGACTATTCCCCATAATTCTCTTGCTTCTTCCTCTTCGCATTTACATCTATAGCAGAGTTTATCACTACTATTTGTACTAAATATCATGTCACACTCATTGCAGCGTCTTACATTAAATGTAGCAAGATTTTGAACTGTCGGTTCAAAGAACTCTTTTACATTGTAAGAACTAGAGAGTGTAATGGCATTTGGTTCACAAACATCATGACAGATATGACACTTTATACAAAGAAAAGGATCAAAGTCTATTTTTGAGTTTTTTATATCTGAAGTTAAAGCTCCAGTTGGACAGACTCTATAACACATTTGACAAGCTGTACAAGCCTCTCCATCCATAATCTTTTGAGATGTAAATGTTACTTCTGTAGCATCAACTATATGAAACAGGGAAGGTTTTTCTACTCTTTTTATAGCTGTAAAAAATAGTTTTCTCTTGTTTGGAATACTCTTTTTTCTCAGAAGTGCGATATCAGTTTTTTCAAGTGTATGTTCAACAAGTTCATCACTTGCTTTAGCTACTTCATCTTCAAAACTCTTTTTGACTTTTGCTACTGTTTTTAAAGATGCAGCGTTTAAGAAATCTCTTCTATTTGTAGCATCTGATTTTTCACTTACATAACAGACATTTTCAAGTTTAATTACAGCTTCATTTTCCATAGCTTCTAAAAGGTATGTTGCTTCTTCATGATTAGCTAAAATCTGTTTGTGGCAAGTAGAAGCTATATCACAAGCCTCACAGTAGCCCATATCAAAAACTATCTCTTTTTTGAGAACGGCTAAAGATATAATGTGTTCAACACTCAGTGCTGCTATACAAGGAACATTTTTTCTACAAGAGAGAAGATTTTCTGTATCTTCTACAAAATCGAAAAAGAAATTCGTTGGAGAAAACTCATCTAAAGAGAGTGCTTCTGTAGGACAAACTGCCCCACATGCACCACAACTTACACAGCTTGAAAAGTTTATAGATGGGAGGTTTGTAGTAGTACTGATTACGATGGCATTTGTTGGACAAACAACTTCACAGTTGTTACATTCACTCTCTACACTTAAAGAGCGAACACAAGAGCCAGCACTAAGTTTTAGCATCTATGCACCAAGCTCACTAGTAAGGTATTCGTTATCACTAAGTATAAACTCTAGTGCCATCTCTGCAGCATCATAGTAGAGTGGTGTTCTAGCTTCATACTTCATGTTTATAAGATAAAGTGGAGCCCAGTTAACAAGATGTTTCTTTAAAAACTCATGCTGTGCTACTCTTAGCTCTTGTACAGCACTCTTATCATCATTTTCTAATGCCTTCATCTCTGCTGTAGCAAGATGATGCATAAACTCTAACTCAACACCTATATGATCAGATGAGAGTGTACGTGCTACTTCATAATCTACCATAAACTCATAAGCGCTATACATATCAGTTACTGGATTTGCTCCACCAGTCTCTATCATCTGGTCTTCTCTTGTATAAAAAGTTTCATAAGGAATAAGGTGTAAGATAGCGAGGTTTACAAAGTCAGGGTTTAAGAACTCTTCTAATAGCTTCTGCTCTGGAAGTTCATTTAAAGGCTCCCATGCTTTGAAAGTTGGAAAAAAGTCTAAAATATCTTCATTTTTTTTTATTATTTGTAGCATATCTACATCTAATTCTTGTAGTAAAATGCGAGATAAAAGTGCATAAAGATTAACTCTTGATTGTGTCTGTTGCATAAAAATTTCTTTGTATGGATTTTGAAGTGATGATTTTATCACAACATACTGAAACTAGCTTGATAAGCTACTATTAAGTCTTGTGAATTATCTTTAAAAGTTATACTTGAGCATATAAATCATGCCTGACTGATACTCTATACTTCCTAGTTTATGCTCAGCATATCTATATTGAACACCTGTAGTAACACTTCTGTTTACATGCCAAAAAAAGTTCATTGAACCATTTAAACCATAACTTTTCCCATCACCTACAGGTTTATTATTACTTAAATAAAAATCTCTATTTCTATCAAACTCTAACTCATTCCACCAAAACACTTCAAAGTTTTCATTAAGAAAATTTAAATTATAGTCAAGCACCCAACCAGCCATATAACCATTGAATCCTTTATAGTAGGTATCAGTAGTATGATGAACACCTATAAAAGGTTTTATCCAAAATCCAAAATCAGTTTTATACTTATACGAAACTCCAAGTACAAAATCATTTACATAATAATCAAGCCCTTCAAGAAAAAAATTTTGAAAATGAACTCGAATGTCCTTATCAACTTTAACATCTAAATCAATATAGGCAGTATACCTAAGGTTGTTAGGGGACTCATCACTATATCGTTTAGTAGGGTTTTCTAAGTTAGCATTTGCATAAACTTCTACCCACTTCCAACCAGCACCACCCTCTGCACTTATGTAAGTAAAATCTTCTTTACTAGTTTTATCATGAGTATCTTGAGTCCAATCAAAATAATTTATACCTATATTTGCAAAACTATAAAATGGTTTTAGATCTGCATAAAGTGCTCCTTTTAAGAGCATAACAAAAAAGAGTAATTTAAATATTTTCATTATAAATACTCAAAGAAGGAAATGCAAACTCTAAGTTATTTCTCTCTAATATTTCCATAATCCTATGCATAACATCTTCTTTTGTCTCAAGCCACTCAGCCCATAGAACTGATTTTGTAAAACAATAAACCAAAATATTTATACTTGAATCTGAAAATTCATCAAGATAAACCAAAAGATTCTTTTTAACACCTTGTAAGTCATCTTTAGAAACAAGTTTTGCCATATGACGATGTTCTTTATGATGTGTGTACTTTGTCGCTTTAGTAGCTATACCATCATGTTTATCAAGCATAACTCGTATCTCAGCAATTGCACTTTTGATATCTTCACTTTTAGAGTCATACTTCACACCAATATGCATCTTGATTCTACGACCCAGTATTCTTTTGTCCCAGTTTTTCACATCTTTAGATGCAAATGTACCATTTGGAATTGCTATAAGGGCATTGTCAAAAGTTCTTATAGTTGTTACACGAAGCCCTATCTCAACAACAACTCCTTGTTTTGAATCTATCTCTATCCAATCCCCTTGAGAGAAAACATCACTAAATAGAATAGAGAGTGTTCCAAAAAAGTTACTGATAGTATCTTTAGCAGCAAATGCTACTGCAAAACCACCAATTCCAAGACCAGATAGAACTGCAGTTAGGTTTACTCCAGCAAAAAAAAGCATAATCAATAGACCAATTATTATGATAATAAAATTGACAATTTTTATTCCAACATTGACTAAATCACTTTTAATATTTGACTTATCTTCACCAACCTTACTCAGTCTAATTGATGCGACAGTATTTACAACCTTATAAACAATGAGCGTAAAATAAAAACCATAAACTATGTTAAATGCACGAGATACAAGTTCATGTGAACTAAAGTCATTGTACACATATATGACCATATGTATATTTATTATGAGAATGACCATATCTATTGAGTTACGTATTTTTGCAGATATATCAACAGCATACTCTTTAAAAAAATCTATCTTAAAGAGGTATTGTTCAAGCCATACATAAACAATTTTTCTAAAAAATGAGATTATTAGAATTAGAAAAAAGATAGATACCAGTTTTATTATGTTTAGACCATAAGGTTCGAGTATAAGGTTTAGTGCTTTAACAATAGAAGAAGAATCGATAAATATTACAAAAGATATTAAATGATATTTCGAGTATTTATTTAGCCTATACATCTTAGGACTTAACTTATACATGTATGCTACTAAGTCAACATTCACCTCTTTTAAAGTATAAAAATCACGAATATTTTCTTTAAGTGTTTTTATAATCTTGGTTTCAGGTTCTATATGTAGTAAATCTCGATAATCATACTTTGCAAATAGCTGCGAAACTTCTTCCTGACTCTTTGTAGTTGCTGCATTTAAAATAGTTTCATACTCTTCTTTAGTTTCACTGTCTAAACCCAAAAGAAGTGTCTTCATCATCCTATTTTGACTACTTAATATTAAGTAGGATTTTAAAACGACTTCATCACGAAGAACAGCATAGTTATTACCGGCACGTCTATTTATAGATATTATCTTTTTAATTGAAAATATTTCACTCTCATAAAGCTCTATATCATTAATATATCTAGTCTTATTTGACATCAATTCATTGATTGCTTCATTATAAAGAGTATTTTGTTCTTTTAGTAAGTCTTGAATTAGCTCTTTTGTAACATTATCTTCATTCATTCTCTCTGTAATACTCATTTGAGCATTAACGAAAGGAGAAAATTTTGCTACAGCACCAAAACTTAAGGAACTAAGGAAAAGTGTAAGAAAAAGAAATATCTTCATTATATTATTAGATACCCTCAGCAATCATTGCATCAGCAACTTTTTTAAATCCAGCGATATTAGCACCATCAACATAGTTACCTTCAACACCATAATCTTTAGCAGTTAAGGCAACACGTTTTGCAATCTGTTGCATAGTAAGTTTTAGTTTTTCATCAACTTTTTCAAAACTCCATCTAATCATAGAAGCATTTTGAGCCATCTCAAACTCACTTACCGCTACACCACCAGCATTTGCAGCTTTTGCAGGTGCAAAACAAACCTTATGAGATAAAAAATCATTTATCGCTTTAGGAGTTGAAGGCATATTTGCACCCTCGGTAACACTTACTACACCATTTACTATTAAGTTTTGAGCATCTACATCTGTTAACTCATTTTGAGTTGCACAAGGAAAAGCGGCATAACATGGAATGTCCCAAACAGCATGACCACCCTCAGGATACTCATCAACTGGAATATATTTAGCTTCAGGATGAACTTCAATATACTCTTGAAGTGAAGCACGACGATTTAGTTTAATATCTTTAAGAAGATCTAAATCAACACCACGAGCATCATAAATAGTACCTTTTGAATCTGTACAAGTTACAGGAATCGCACCAATGTGTTGTAGTTTTTCTATTGCATGAAGTGCAACATTTCCAGCACCACTTACAGTACAAACTTTACCTTCTAAAGTCTCTTTTCCTTCAATATCAAGAAGTGTTTCAGTAAAGTAAACAGCTCCGTAACCTGTAGCTTCAGGGCGCATTAATGAACCACCAAAGAAAAAAGGCTTTCCTGTTAAAACACCTTCAAAAGATGAAGTGATTTTTTTATACTCTCCAAAAAGGTAACCAATCTCACGGCCACCAACACCAATGTCTCCAGCAGGAACATCTATGCGTGGACCGATGTATTTGTGAAGTTCAGTCATAAATGCCGAACAGAATTTCATAACTTCAAAATCAGATTTTCCCTTAGGATCAAAGTCCGAACCACCTTTACCTCCACCTATAGGTAGACCAGTAAGTGCATTTTTAAGAATCTGCTCGAAACCTAAAAACTTGAGTATCCCTTCATTTACAGTTGGGTGAAAACGAAGTCCACCTTTGTATGGCCCCAGTGCATTGTTAAACTGTACACGATAACCAGTATTTACCTGAATGTTATTATTATCATCTAACCAAGTTACTTTAAACTTTATTACTCTATCTGGAACAACAAGACGCTCTAATATTGCATGTTCTTGGTACTTTTTATCTGATTCTAAAAGTGGAGCTATTGAGTAGATAACCTCTTCCATCGCTTGGTAAAAGACTTGATTCTCTGCACAGTTACCATTTTCAAATTTTTTAATTTCTGTTTCTGCTATTGACATATTGTATTCCCTTATATTTTATAAATTAATTTTGTAATTATAGTGCATTTTTTAACATCATACGACGTAAATATGCAATCTTACTCTGAAGTGGCAGATCTTTTGGACAGACATCTTCACATCCAAGTAGTGTCATACAACCAAATACACCATCCTCATTTCCTATCATCTCATAGTAGTCATCATCATCTCTCTTATCACGAGGGTCAAGATGATAACGAGCCACCTTGTTGAGTCCAACAGCACCCACAAAATTTTCTCTCATCTGAATAGTTCCACAACCCGCCACACAACAGCCGCACTCAACACAACGGTCAAGTTCATAAATCTCATCTGCTAACTCAGGTTCCATTCTCTCTTCAAGTCTGTCTACTTGAAGTTCATTTGACTTATCATGTATCCAAGTCTCTAAACGTTCATTAAGTCCGCGCATCCATTTTCCAGTGTAAATAGACAAGTCACCAATTAGCTCAAAAAGAGGTAAAGGAGCAAGAGTTATATTTACATCTAGTTTTTTAGTCA
>Ga0256826_1001866_pt1 | contig 13073 bp, 12 predicted proteins | sample CV79metaG_FD_185975 | JGI IMG/M metagenome (GOLD analysis project Ga0256826, IMG submission 185975) | Hydrothermal vent microbial communities from East Pacific Rise, Pacific Ocean - CV79 | ecosystem: Environmental > Aquatic > Marine > Hydrothermal vents | place: Pacific Ocean: East Pacific Rise...
GTATAGCTATGCCTATGTTTAGTTTGAATTTAAGTTGGATTATTATCAATAATAATATAAACTTTATCACCTCGTCTCACCAGTTCTTTGGTTTTAAAAGAAACAGCATCACCTTTTTTAGCTTGTGCTACTACTTTTAAATTTACTCGTAATTCCGAAACAGTGTCTTCGTAAACACCGGTTGTAGGGCCAATAATATTTAATTCATCTCCTACATTTATTTCATTGGTTTGAATTTTGAGTTCAGCTACTCCTATCTTGGTGAAGTAATTGGTGATATTACCAAGAAAGAGTTTCTTTTTTGTAGCCTGGTTTCCATATCTTTCTGTCCATTCTCCCATTTTCTTTCCAAGATAATACCCCCCCCAAAAACCACGATTATAAACAGAATTTAATTTATCATTCCAATCGGCTATTTTTTCATCAGTATAATCTCCATTTAACCAAGCATTTGCTGCTTCACGATATACACTGGTAACTTTTTTCACATATTCTGGAGAGCGGCCTCTCCCTTCTATTTTAAGTACTCTAACTCCGGAGTTTAGTATTTTATCCAAAAAATCAATAGTTTTTAAATCTTTTGGTGACATAATATATTCGTTGTCTACTTCCAGTTCAACCCCTCCATCTTTATCTTTCACCTCATAAGGGCGGCGGCAAGTTTGTAAACAAGCACCTCTATTGGCTGAGCTATTATGGTTATCTAAACTGATATAGCATTTGCCAGAAACGGCCATGCACAGGGCGCCATGAGCAAAAATTTCTATTTGAACTAAATCTCCAGAGGGCCCTTTAATCTGCTCTTTTTCTATAGTATCTGTAATATCTTTTACTTGGTCCAAATTCAACTCTCTTGCTGTAACCATTACATCGGCAAACATGCTGTAAAATTTTACAGCTTCTATATTTGTAATATTTGTTTGTGTAGACATATGGATCTCCATTTTTTGCGAAAAAGCATAATGGATTACACTTTGATCAGAAGCAATAATTGCGCTTATACCATTTGCTTTAGCGGCGTCAATAACACTACGCATTTCATCCAACTCGGTATCAAAAACAACTGTGTTTAAAGTTATATAGGTTCTTATGTTGTTTTCGCGGCATATTTCTGCAATTTTTGCCAAATCATCTAAATCGAAATTTTTCGACGATTTGGAACGCATGTTTAACTTGCCTATTCCAAAGTATACTGAGTTAGCGCCACCTTGTATGGCAGCCATTAGAGATTCGTAAGAACCAACCGGAGACATAATCTCCACATTTTGAGTTGTTTTTAACATGAATTATATAGTGTTATTTTTCGGCTGCAAAAGTAGGTTTTTTTACAAACATCAAATGTCAAATATTTGCTAATAATCTACAGATAAATATTTTTTTGCAATGAATATGTTTTTATATAGTTTTGCGCCGATTTAAGTGTATACATTTATTATCAAAATCTTTAAAATTATTAATAATATCAAACTTAAAAAATGAAAAAATTTAAAATTATTTTAATCTTCACTTTGGCTATTAGTATGGCCTTTACATCATGTAAAAAAGATGAAACAGTTGACCCTGTTGATCAAAGTCCTATTATAAACTTTATAGGAGGAGGAACTTATATTAGCAGCGATGCCACTGTTACTGTTGGCGAAGATTTTGTAATCGGAATTATTGCCGCATCTAATACAGATTCAAATAAGGATTTAGTTTCGGTAAAATACACTGTTACAACTAATAACGTAATTGCTTTAGAATTTGATTCTGTTTTCAGCGAAAAAAACTATAATGTTGATTATGTTTTTAGAATGGACAATGCTGGAGAAGCTGTTTTTAAATTCGAGGTAACCGATAAGGTAGGTGAAAAATCTTCTATTTCATTAACTATTACAGCCGAACCAGGCACTACCCCTATTAGTGATCCTGAAGCCCTTTATTGGGAGAGACTTGCTGGTGCAGCAGCTACCGGTTTGGATTCATTTGGTTTAAAGTGGGAGAATAATATTAAAGCTGTTAATGTTTTGATTGAAAAGAATGGAGCCGACAAATTTGTTCAGCTTACCCCTGAGGCTTGGACTAATATAGCCACACAAGAAGATTTGGCCATTGCAGTAGAAGAAGGCACCGATATGGATACTTATAAGGGTATTTCTGCTGATGCGGCCGGCACCTACGATGAAGTATTGGCTGTTAAATATAATGGTGAGTATTTTCTTATGCATTTAACATCCTCTGAAATTACTGTGGATAATAATGGTGCTATCATTAAAATATATGGTGAGTCAAAAAAATAGTCTCCTATAAATAAATCCATTAGATTTCATCTAGCCCAATCCTATTCTTATATAAGAGTAGGATTGGGCTTTTTTTTAATACATTTGTCTCCATTATAAAATCAAAATACAAAAGTCATGAACCTAATCAAAAAAACAATTTTTTTAATAATTGCTGTCGTTTTTGCATTTCCAACAATTGCAAAAAATAAAAAAAAGGATAAAAAAGATGAATATAAATCTCCTTATGAATTCACAATGGTGAAAGATTTGGCTACTAGCCCGGTAAAGAACCAATATCGCTCAGGTACTTGTTGGAGTTTTGGAGGAACCGCCTTTCTTGAAACCGAGTTGATTCGTTTGGGAAAAGGGGTGGTTGATCTCTCTGAGATGTATTCGGTAAGAAATGCCTATGCTGAAAAAGCTGTAAATACTGTACGTTGGCATGGGAGTTTAAATTTTGGCCCCGGCGGAAATTTTCATGATGTCTTATGGGTTTATAATCATTTTGGGGCAATTACCGAAGATGCTTATAATGGATTGCATTATGGTGAAAAAAAACATGTTCATGGAGAAATGATGGCTTTGCTTAGTTCTTATGTAGAAACTGTGATAAAAAATAAAAACAAGAAAATAAGCCCTGTTTGGTTACAAGGGTATAATGGTATTTTAGATGCCTATTTAGGTAAAGTGCCTAGCAATTTTCAAGTTGATAGTATAGATTACTCCCCAAAATCCTATGCTGAATACTTAGGTTTAAAAATAGAAGATTATGTTGAGATAACTTCTTTTAGTCACCATGATTTTTATGATACATTTATTTTGGAAATCCCTGATAACTGGATGTTGGCCAAGTATTATAATGTTCCTTTTGAAGATTTTAAAAGAATAATTGAGGAGGCTATCATGAATGGATATTCCGTTGGTTGGGATGCCGATGTTAGTGAAAAAGGATTTAGTAGGAAGAAAGGAATAGCCATTATTCCTAACGAGGATAAACCAGAAATAGAGGGTATGGAAAGCGATAAGTGGGAAAAGCTGGACGAGAAAGAAAAAAAGAAAAGGCTTTATAGCTTTGATGAGATTGTAGCGGAGAAAAAAATTACTCAAGAAATGCGACAAGAACAATTTGATAATTATAAAACAACTGATGACCACTTGATGCTGTTAACAGGAATAGCTAAAGATCAAAAGGGTAATATGTATTATAAAGTAAAAAATAGTTGGAGTGAAAAAAGCAGTCCATATAAAGGTTTTTTCTTTGCTTCTGCAGCTTTTGTCAATTTAAAAACGGTGAGTATTCTTGTTCATAAAGATGCTATCCCAAAAGACATTAGAGAAAAAATGGGTTTATAAGTGTTTTTATATTAGGAAACACTATAATTATTCACCTTGTTAACTGTAGGTGATTTGGAATATTTAAAAGAAAAAGGGAGATTTTATCGCCCTTTAACACCTTTTTTAATTTGGTCTTTAAGGTTTAATCCATCAATTACTTCAATATTGATACCATCGCTAAGCCCTGTTTTAATCAGCCTTTTCTCAAATACTTGGGGATCGGTTTCTACTTCTACAAAAACAGAGTCCTTTGAAAAATGAAGAAGGCTTTCACTAACTGCCATCACACTATCGTGTCTATCAAGAACAATGGCTGCGTTGGCACTATATCCGGCACGAATAAAATAATCATTACGTAATGTAACTTGGGCTTTTATCTCGAATTGTACTGCTCCATTTTCTTCGGTTCCTTTTGGTGAAATGTGCTCAAGCATCGCTTCAAATTCAACATTTTCTATGGCGCCTATGGTGAGTATTAAAGGCATCCCTTCTTTTATTTTTCCAACTTCCGATTCGTCAATTTTTCCTTCAAAAATCATTTCACCCATATCGGCTACTGTGGCAATAGTAGTTCCATCGTTAAAGGTATTACTTTCTATAACGCTATTGCCCTCTTCCACCGGAATTTCCAAAACCATTCCTTCTATAGTAGATGTAATGAGTGTATTGGTAGTTGATTTGGAATTACTGGTCTGCCCATCGCGAATAAGCTCCAGACTTTCCACGGCAGCATCTACTTCTTGTTGTGCATTATTATAATTTGTTTGTGCTTCGTCAAACACCGATTGGGCAATAACACCCTTATTAAATAACTCCTCTTGCCTCTTGAAAACAGAAACTGCAAATTTCATTTGAATTTTGGCTCTGTCTACACGTGCTTCTGCATTATTCAAGTTTACCATATTTGGAATAATTTTTACCCTTGCTATCAAGTCACCTTTCTTTAATATCTGCCCTTCTTCAACAAAGATTTCATCAATAATACCCGAAACTTTGGGTTTTATTTCAATTTCTTTTCTAGGTTTTACTGATCCTGTAGCTGTTGTTTTTTTAATAATATTCGTACGGATTGCTTGTGTAGTTTCGTATACAACTGGTTTCACTTGAGATTTTTCCCATAGATAATACATGGTATATCCAAAAACTCCCAGAACGATTAATCCTATTAAGATTTTAAAAAATGTTTTCATAACTGTTATTATTTCTTGCAAATATTAGTGATTTGCATTAATTCTTTTATTTATAACTCTTGCGTTTTACCGCATATTTATCTATTTGTTCTTTTATTCGTCACGTAATGCATCAATGGGTTTTATACTAACGGCTCTGTTAGCAGGAATAAAACCGGCAAAAGCTCCTGATATTACTAGTATTATTAAAGCCAATACCGCTTTTTGAAAATCTACTTCCGGATGGCTAAACATATCGTTATTAGCATTAAACTTGACTAGTAAGTAGTTGAGTCCTTCCAAAGTTCCCACACCAACAACTAAACCTATATATCCGGCAATTGATGTTAAAAAAACGGATTCTATTATAATTTGTTTTCTTATTTGCCAAGGACTTGCTCCTAATGCTCTTTGCACACCAATTTCTTTGGTTCGTTCTTTTACAATTATTAGCATGATATTACTTACGCCAATTACTCCGGCTAGTAAAGTTCCTATTCCAACAATCCATATTAGCCCATTAATACCCATAAATAATCTTTCCATTTTATTAAATTGCTCCTCTACATTAAACGAACCAATGGCTCTTTTGTCTTCGGGTGAAATGGAATGTCTTTGGGCCATAATCAACTTAGCTTTTTCCAAAACTGTGGCAGCAGAAAATCCTTTTTTGGCAGTTATGGAATACCAACCCACTCTATCACCCATATTATAGGTGCTCTGCATAGTAGTGAAAGGCATATAAATTTGCTGATTCTCTTCTTCTGCTTGCCTATCGTTCTTTTTGGAACTACTCACTCCTATTACTCTAAAGAACACGCCTTGTATTTTAATATATTCTCCTATTGGATTTTCGTCTTTTTTAAATAACTCATCATACACCCGTTTGCCAATGACAACAACTTTTCGTTTTTCTTTAATATCATTTACGTTAATATATCTTCCTTGTAATATATTGGAAGGATCAATTAGGTTATAATCAGGATAATCGCCATTGATGGAAAAAGAAGCTGATTTTTCTTTTCTAAGCACATTATTTTGCCCTTGGCCTACATCAACTTGTAGTCTGGGAGCTATATATTCTATTTCGGGTAAATTGTCTTTTAATGCCTGAGTATCGTCATTATTAAACCTAACCCATCGGCCTCTAGGGAAGCCCTTAAATGGGATGGTTGTATTACGACCCCACATAAAAAGACTATTTGTTGCCATATCGCCCATTCCGGTGCTTACTCCATTATGCAATCCTTTCCCGGCTCCAATCATAACAACCAGCATAAAAATTCCCCAAGACACACCAAATGCAGTAAAAAATGTACGCAGTTTATTTTGCTTGATTGTAAACCAAATTTCTTGAAACTTATCTAAGTTGATAATATTCATTATAGCCTCCTTTGTTTATTCGTCGCGCAAGGCAATTACGGGTTTAACAGATGCTGCTTTACGAGCAGGAACAAAGCCGGCCAAAGCACCGGCGATAACCAAAATGGCGGTAGCACCTAAGGCAACGTTTACATTAATTTCGGGATTAGAAAAATAGCTAACTCCTTGAAGGTTTCTAGAGATAAGCTCTAAAATGCCTACTCCTAAAACCAGGCCAATATAACCTGCTATTGAAGTTATAAGTATAGACTCTTGAAGTATTAAACTGACAATAGACCAAGGACTTGCTCCTAATGCTTTCCTGATACCAATTTCCTTTGTTCTTTCTTTTACCACTATCATCATGATATTACTTACTCCAACTATTCCTGCAATTATAGTCCCTATTCCTATAAACCAAATAAACAAGCGAATACTGGCAAATAGATTCATAAACCTTTCGTAATCGGCAATAGTATTATAGATAAATAAAGCTCGGGGGTCTTTGGGATCGAACCTGTATTTTTGGGCAAGTGTTTGTTTAACTTCTTCTACAGTTTTACTACTTTGTAAAGTATTTGCTTTTCCCAACAATAATTGTACAGCACGCACATTTTCACCTAAACCAAAAACTTTTTGTCCGGTAGATGTGGGAATATATATCCTTAATAAATCTCTTTCAGATCCCGGATCATTAAAAACTCCAATAACGGTAAATGCAACTCCTCCTATATTGATGACTTTAGCAAGTGATGTTTCGTCTTTAAAGAGGGCTTCATGTACCAAACGGCCAATAACAGCTACTTTACGGTGTTCTTTTTGATCATTATTGTTTAAAAACCGTCCATGAGTCATCTCTACTTTTTCTACTTCACCATAATTTGGGGTTACAGCAAACACATCAAAAGTTCCATATTCGTTTTTATAATTAACCGATTTAATTTGCCATATCTTGCTTCTGTTACTGGTTTTTTCCACAAAACTCAAATCCGATAATAACCATAAATCTTCATTTTTTAAGTTAATTCTTCTTCCGGGTTTCATGCCTTTATAGGCTTGGCTGGTTACTCCCCCTCTTATTGAAAGGTAGTTTACAGCATCGCCGGCAAATTCTTTCTTTACTCCATTTTCTAATCCGTAACCGGAGCCTAATAAAATAATCAACATAAAGATTCCCCATGCTACACTGAATCCAGTAAGAAAAGTGCGAAGCTTATTCTTGCTAATGGTTTCATATATTTCTTGCCATTTATCCAAATCGAACATGAGAAATCTTTTAATGTTTTTTAGACTGATTTATATCAATTATTACTTGGTTCATTTTTTCCCTGTAAGCTATCCATTCTTCGTCATCTTGAGAGGAAATATAATAGCTTGTTAATTGATCACTTTGAAGAAATTTCTTTCGTAAATAAGCAAGTACTTCTGGTTTGGGCAGGGAAAAGTCTGTGTTCAAGGTTGCTTTTTTCATGCTTATTATTGCTTCTTAGTGATTTATTATAATGTGGTGATTGTGTTCTTATTTTCAGAGTTTGCTTCTTTAAATTTCTTTAAATCTCCATTATATATATTCTTCTCAATAATGCCATCTTTAAGTCTAATGATTCGGTTGGTCATGGCTGCAATATCGCTTTCATGTGTCACTAGTATTATGGTAATTCCCGATTCATTGATCTCCTTTAATATCTCCATAACTTCGTAAGATGTTGTAGTATCTAGTGCTCCAGTTGGCTCATCGGCAAATATTACCTTAGGTTGTGCTATTAATGCTCTAGCAATAGCAAGTCTTTGTTTTTGTCCGCCAGACAGCTCGTTAGGCATATGGTGTGCCCAGTCTTTAAGACCCAATTTATCCAAATATTCCATGGCTAAACTATTTCGCTTTCTACGGCTTACATTCTGGTAGTACAAGGGTAGAGCAACGTTTTCCATAGCGTTTTTAAAAGATATCAAATTGAAAGATTGAAAAACAAAACCCAGCATCTTATTGCGATAAAGGGCAGCTTTTTTCTCGTTCATGTTTTGAATCAACTCCCCATTTAAATAGTACTCACCTGTGTCGTAATTATCAAGAATACCCAATATATTAAGTAGTGTAGACTTCCCCGAACCGGAGGAGCCCATAATGGAAACCATTTCGCCTTTTTCTATTCCTAAATCTATTCCTTTAAGAACATGCAGCTTATTGGCCCCCATGATATATGATTTATTGATGTTTTTTAAGCTAATCATAAATACAATATTTAGCCTGGGTTTTACCATAACCATACCATAATGTTTAATCAGTTGATTTTCAGGTAAACCTGAACAGTCGTGGGATTCCTTTAACAAATTTTATGTTCACCCACTTACAGCAGGTGTTCGATATCGAGCATTTTGATTGAGCACAAAACCCCAAATAAATTGATATATTCCTTTAGATATAAATGTGGTCTTTTTTTTGTTGACGAAAATACAAAGCATTTATAAAAGAAATAGAACTTACTTATTCGTAAATCCTAAATTGTCATTAATAAACCTGATCTATATCAGTTTTTATATCCAATTAATGCTGTAAATAACATGCGAATTCTCCTGATGATTTTAAATTATCAGCTCACATTTCAGCTAATTTTGTTGTGAATAAATTAACACAATAAAAATGAAGCAGATTTTTTATTTAATACTAATTCTGATTGTTCCTCAATTTTTCATTTTCGGGTATATAACCTACAATAGCAAGGAGCAAAAAAAAGAAATTAAATTGGTTAACTATACCAAAAAAACTGACAGGATTGAAAGGAAAGTTGTTGATCATACTAAGTTTAAAGTTCTTCAAAAAGATTTTGAGCGCCCACAGGATGTGACTTTAGCCTGCTTAAGTTGCCATACAGAACGACATGGTGAAATCATGGCTAATAATCATTGGACCTGGAATCGTAAAGAAAAACTCCTTGGTAGAGGAGTAGTTTCGGTAGGGAAAAAGAATATTCTGAACAATTTTTGCATAGGAATAAGTGCGCATGAAAAAACTTGCACTCGCTGTCACATTGGCTATGGTTGGGACGATAATAACTTCGATTTCACTAAAAAGGAGAATATTGATTGTTTGGTATGTCATGATCAAAGTGGAATGTATAAAAAAGCCAAAGGACAAGGAGGACGACCAGAAGCCGGTTTAAACTTAAATGTGATATCCCAAAGTGTGGGTTCTCCTAAACGAGCCAATTGTGGAGTTTGCCACTATTGGGGTGGTGGTGGTAATGGTGTAAAACATGGTGATATGGAAGTAGCAATGAACAATTGCTCTAGAGAAGTAGATGTACACATGACAACAGATGGTGAGGATATGAGTTGTATTGAATGCCACAAGACAGAAAACCATCAAATCACCGGTAAATTATATGCTCTTTCATCAGAAAATATAAACAGGGTAAACTGTGAGCAATGTCATACTGATAAACCACATACTGATGAAATACTTGATCAACACCTTTATAGAATTGCTTGCCAAACTTGTCATATCCCTATTTATGCAAAAGTCAACTCTACAAAAATGTGGTGGGATTGGAGTCAGGCCGGAAGATTAGACAAAGAAGGGAAACCAATACACGAAACCGATGCTGATGGAAACCATAATTACCTAGGAATTAAAGGCAGTTTTGTTTGGGACGACCATGTAATACCAGAGTATTATTGGTTCAATGGATTAGCTAATCACTTTTTAATTACCGATACTATTAAGTCAGAGCCTCTTCAAATGAACAGCCTCGAAGGTTCCTATAAAGATAAAGGAGAAAACTGTGAAACTTCAAGTTGCTCCAAAATATGGCCTGTTAAAGTGCATAGAGGAAAACAACCCTATGATGTAGTTTATAATAAACTGGTACAACCTAAACTTTGGGCTCCAAGAAAAGGGGATAGTGCATATTGGTCTGACTTCGATTGGGACAAATCGATAATTGCAGGAATGAAATATCTCAATCTTCCCTATAGTGGGCAGTATGGCTTTATAGAAACAGAAATGTATTGGCCATTAAACCACCAAGTTTCTCCGGCCGATAAATCATTACAATGTTTGGATTGTCACACCAGTAATAAGAGCGGGCGATTAGCCAACCTTCGTGATTTTTACCTCCCCGGAAGAGACCATTTTGCCATCATAGATAATATAGGAATAGCCTGTATTATTTTGGCATTAATTGGAGTTGTTATTCATGGAGGAATTAGAATAGTATTAAGAAGAAATTGCTTACACAATAAGAAATACAATAAGATTGAAAACCATTAAAAGAAAAAATCATGAAAGTTTATATTTATAAAATATTCGAAAGGTTTTGGCACTGGACACAGGCTTTACTTATTATATTTCTTGCTATTACAGGTTTCGAAGTTCATGGCTATTATGAGTTGTTTGGATACAAGCAGGCTGTTATTTATCACGACAAAACAGCTTGGTCGTTTTTGGTTCTCATTATATTTGCCATTTTCTGGCATTTTACTACAGGCGCATGGAGAGAGTATATTCCAACTACCAAATTGATAAAGGAGCAAGCAGCCTATTATATTACAGGAATTTTTAAAGGAGCTGAACATCCTACAAAAAAGTTGGTTTATAATAAGTTTAACCCTTTGCAAAGGATGATTTATTTGGGTCTTAAATTACTTGTAATTCCGGTAATGGTACTCTCCGGATTTGCCTATATGTATTTGAATTTCCCTAATGTTACTTTTGAACTAGATAGCCTCGATTTGGTAGCTGCTATTCATACAATGGGTGCATTTTTCTTAATATTTTTTGTAATTGCACATATTTATCTAACTACTACAGCTCATAGACCCATGAGTAGTATTAAAGCCATGGTTACCGGTTGGGAAGAGATGGATGAGAAAGAAGCTAGAGAAATGGTTGTTAGTGAAATGGAGCATGGGCTCAAAAAAGCAAAAGCCTACTTAAACACTACCGGTGATAGCAGTAGATTTCTCGATGAAGCTTTAGAAGAAACTGAAGTAAAACTTGGGGTAAATAAATGTGAGAAATTTAGGGACGTTGTTTCCAATAGCGGTGCAGGCTACTTTAAAATTAATGCCAATGGTGTTTATAAAGAAGTTAACCAAGCATGGGCCAACCTTTACAAATTCAAATCACCATCCGATGTTATCGGAAAACACTATCGTCTTTCCAGATCAGAAGATGCGTTAAAACAGCTTGACGAAACATTTGCTAAGGTAATAAGAGGTGAAACCGTTGAACATGGATTGGTGATGAGAAAATGTCAAGATGGAACAGTGGGCTATCACACTATTACCATGACGCCTTGGGGAGTTGATGAGGAAATATTAGGTGTTGAAGGATTTATTTTAAACGTAGATCCAAAGAATGCAGCCGCTATTCAATGGGATAATAAATAATGATTAATAACGATAAAATTATACAAAATGAAAACGAAATATTTATTTATGCTGCCTCTATTTCTAAATGTCTTCTTGATGTTTTCCTGCAGCGATCAAACAAAAGTATATCAGAATATTGACGAATGGGTAGCAGATATTGCTCCTCATATTGAATCTATTGATGTGCAAACCCTTCATGCTATGCTTGACACAGGAGCAATGGTATTATTGATAGATGTTAGAGAAGCAAATGAATATAATCCCGGTTTTATTCCGGGTTCGGTAAATATTCCTCGTGGAATTATCGAGTTTAATATTGCAAAAGATGCTTATTGGGAAGCGCAATTCCTTTATCCTCCTTTAAAAGAAGATGAGATAATTTTAATCTGTAAAAAAGGTAAAAGAAGCTTAATGACTGTTGATGCGGTTAAAAAACTAGGTTTTGATAAGGTAAAATATCTTGAAGGTGGATTTAAGAAATGGGAATTGACCTATCCATTAGAACAAGAAAAAAATTTAGAGCAAGTTCACAAAGGATGCAGAAGTGGGTGGTTGCTAATAAAACTATAACACAAGAAAATATATAATAATAATTTAAAAACTAATACAATGAAAAACACATTGAAATCATTCGTGCTTTTATTAGCATTTTTGTTAACAGCCTCTTTGGGCATTGCACAAGGAGATATCATAACAGCTAAAGACTTTATGAAAGTGATAAAAGATAAAAACACAATTGTTTTATCTGCTCAATCAAAGAAAAATTATAGCATTTCCCATATAAAAGGTGCTATTAACTTAGATCATAAAGTATTATACCAAACCAAACCTGAAGGGATGTTAAAAGACTCTGAAGAGATATCAAAAATACTGGGTGAAATAGGTATATCTAATACCAATACTATTGTTATTTATGATGGTGCTAAAAACAAATATGCAACTCGTGTATATTGGATACTTAAGTATTTAGGTGTGGAGAATGTGAAATTATTAGAAAAGGATATGAAAGCATGGCGTTCTGCTCGTATTCCTTTAACAAAAGCTCCGGCTAAAAAAAATGCCAATACTTTTATTGCTCATGTAAACACTGATGTAAATGCTAATATGAAATGGATGCAAGCCCATCTTAAAGATGCATCTGTTGTGATGGTGGATGCTCGACCTGCTGATGAGTTTATAGGCACTTCAACATCACATAAAAGCCCCGGCCATATTACTGGTGCCGTAAATTTAAATTGGGAAACTCTAGTTACTACCAAAGGAGTATTAAAAGACAAAGAAACTTTAGCATCATTGTTTAAATCAGCAGGAATTACCTCAGACAAAACTATTGTTTTTTATTGTGCTACTTCAGTCCGTGCAGGTTTGCCCTATTTTGTTGCCAAATCTGTACTTTCCTATCCACACGTAAAAGTGTATGATGGTGCAATGAATGAGTGGAAAACTATTGCTTCAAATCCTATTGAAAAATAAATATAAATATGTACATCGAAAAATTTAATGTTTTGTTTTTTTTGATGAGCATTATTTAATTAATTACAAAAAAAAGAGAGCTTGGGTAACTTCTCTTTTT
>Ga0256826_1001867_pt1 | contig 13071 bp, 11 predicted proteins | sample CV79metaG_FD_185975 | JGI IMG/M metagenome (GOLD analysis project Ga0256826, IMG submission 185975) | Hydrothermal vent microbial communities from East Pacific Rise, Pacific Ocean - CV79 | ecosystem: Environmental > Aquatic > Marine > Hydrothermal vents | place: Pacific Ocean: East Pacific Rise...
GATAGCAATAGTTGATTACAATATGGGAAACTTAGCCAGTGTATTAAATGCTTTAAAACTAATTGATGCACATGCAGTAATAGAAAAAAATCCTGATAATTTAAAAAATTATGATAAAGTGATATTGCCAGGTGTTGGAGCATATAAAGATGCGATGGAACACTTGAATGATACAGGTATGTTAGAAGCAGTAAAGCAGTTTGCATCTAGTGGGAAGCCTATGCTTGGTATTTGTTTAGGAATGCAGCTTTTGTTTGAATCAAGCCAAGAGTTTGGAGATACTAAAGGTTTAGGATTAATTCCTGGTCATGTAGTAGCATTTGATAAAAGTAAAATGGATATGGATGAACATAAAATTCCTCATGTAGGTTGGAATAAAGCTTTTAATAAAAATTCTAAATTATTTGATGGTTTAGAAAACCCATATCTTTATTTTGTACATTCATTTCATGCAGTATGTGATGATAAGTATGTAATTGCAACTACTCATTATGGATATGATTTTGTTTCAGCAGTTCAAAAAGATAATGTATATGGATTTCAACCACACCCTGAAAAATCACATGATAATGGGATAGCTATACTTAAAAACTTTATAAAAATATAATAGGAAAAATAATGGAAATATTACCAGCAATAGATTTAAAAGATGGAAAAGCAGTAAGACTAAGTAAAGGTCTAATGGAAAGTGCAAAAATATACTCTGATGAGCCATGGATGGTTGCTAAGAGATTTGAAGAACTTGGAAGTAAGTGGCTTCATATAGTAGATTTAAATGGTGCTTTTGCAGGTGAACCAGCAAACTTAGAACAGATTAAAAAAATTAGAGAAAATTGTAATTTAAAAATTGAACTAGGTGGTGGAATAAGAGATGAAGCTACAATTAAAATGTATGTTGAACTTGGAGTTGATAGATTAATATTAGGTTCAATTGCTGTAAAAGATCCTCAATTTGTAAAAGATATGGCTGCAAAATATCCAATTGCAGTTGGTATTGATGCTATGGATGGAATGGTTGCGGTTGAAGGTTGGGCTGAAGTTTCAACTATGAAAGCTACTACTTTAGCAAAAGAGTTTGCAAGTGCTGGAGTTGAAGCTATTATTTGTACTGATATTAGTAAAGATGGTATGCTATGTGGAGTTAATGTAAACTGGACTGAGCAAATTGCATTAGCTAGTGGAGTTGATACAATAGCATCTGGTGGAGTAAAAGATATTAATGACATTATTAACTGTAAGCAAAATGGAAATATTGCAGGAGTTATTGTTGGAAAAGCTTTCTATGAAGGTACTTTAGATTTAGAAGAAGGTTTTAAAGCTTTATAAAAGCAAAATAATATGAATAAAGATTTAATAAATTTTATAGTAAAAAAATATCTAAGATATGATAATAAAAATCCATTTATAAGTATAAGTGCAATTTTAGCATTTATAGGTGTATCTATTGGAGTTATGGTATTAATTGTTGCTATGGCTATAATGAATGGAACAAGTAAAGAGTTTGCTGATAAGCTTTTTACAATGAATTATCCGCTTACTATATTTCCTCAAGTAGAAGGAAGTGTAAATAAAAATTTATTAAATAAACTAGAAAAACAATTCCCAAATATGCAGTTTTCACCATATATTAGCTCACAAGTTATGCTTCAAAGTAATAATGAAATGAGTGGAGGAATGTTATTTGGAATAAATCCTAAAAAAGAAGCAAAAATAAATAAAATATTTAAAAAAGCTTATGATAAAAATATAAGATTTGATAAATATGATTTAATTGCAGGATCTGGAATAAAAGAAAATATGAGTTTATTCGAAAATCAAAAAATTACACTTTATTTTACTACACTAAATCCAAGTGGATTTTCACTTTTACCAAAAATGAAAAGATTTATCTATACTTCAAGCTTTAAATCTGGACTTACATCTTATGATAGTGCTTACATGTATACAACACTTGAAGCTATGCAAACAATACTAAAAAAACCAAAAGATTCATATGATGGTATTCATGTATATACAAATGATGCCATGAAAGATATTGAAGAAATAAAAAAAGCATTACCTTTATTTGCAGTTGGAGTTGTTGGATGGTGGCAACAAAATGGAAATCTTTTTTCAGCTATGCAGTTAGAAAAACAAGCTTTATTTATTGTTTTGATGCTAATTATTTTAATAGCATCACTAAATATAATATCTTCATTACTTATGACAGTTATGAGTAGACGAAAAGAGATTGCTTTGTTACTTTCAATGGGTGCATCAAGTGCTGAAATAAAATCAATTTTTTTAAGACTAGGAATTGTAATAGGAATAGGTGGTATATTATTTGGTATAGTTTTAGGATTTTTAAGTATTTATATATTACAAAACTTTGATATTATTACATTACCTGCGGATGTTTATGCAACATCTAAACTTCCTCTTGATTTAGAAGTTTTAGATTTTATATATATTGTTACGGGTTCAGTATTTATTGTACTTGCCTCATCTTATTATCCAGCATTAAAAGCTACTAAAATTGATGTTTTGGATGTTTTACGAAACGAATAAATACTCTTTTATCTATTAGCCATTTTTAAGCATTTTTTAGCTATAATCTTTAAATTTTACAACATTAATCAAGGAATATAAATGCCTAAAAGAGAAGATATAAAAACTATATTACTTATTGGTTCTGGTCCAATTATTATTGGTCAAGCATGTGAGTTCGATTACTCAGGTACTCAAGCTACAAAAACACTAAAAGAATTAGGATACAGAGTAATTCTAATCAATTCTAACCCTGCTACTATTATGACAGATCCTGAATTTGCTGATCGTACTTATATTGAGCCTATTACTGAAGATATGATTGCTCAAATAATCAAAAAAGAAAATGTTGATGCAATACTACCTACTATGGGTGGACAAACAGCACTTAATGTTGCTACATCAATGTATGATAAAGGTATGCTAGAAGGTATTGAATTTTTAGGTGCTCATCCTGATGCAATTAAAAAAGGTGAAGAAAGACAATTATTCAACGAAGCAATGATTAAAATTGGTATGGATTTACCAAAAAGTGATAATGCATACACTGTTGAAGAAGCAATTGAAGTTGCAAAAAAGATTGGTTTCCCTGTAATATCAAGAGCATCATTCACATTAGCTGGTGGTGGTTCAGGTGTTGCATACAATATGGATGAATTTAAAATACTTGCTGCTGAGGGTATCAGTGCAAGTCCAATTAACGAGATTGAAATTATGGAATCTATGCTTGGTTGGAAAGAATACGAAATGGAAGTTATCCGAGACAAAAAAGATAACTGTATTATTGTATGTGCTATTGAAAATATCGATCCTATGGGTGTACATACTGGTGATAGTATTACTGTAGCTCCTGCACTTACATTAACAGATAAAGAATACCAAAATATGAGAAATGCATCATTTGCAATTTTAAGAGAAATTGGTGTTGATACTGGTGGATCTAATGTTCAGTTCTCTATTTGTCCTAAAACAGGAAGAATGATTGTTATTGAAATGAACCCAAGAGTTTCAAGATCATCTGCACTTGCATCAAAAGCTACTGGTTATCCTATTGCTAAAGTTGCAACACTATTAGCAGTTGGATTTACTTTAGATGAAATTGAAAATGACATTACAGGAACTACTGCATCATTTGAACCAGTAATTGATTATGTTGTTACTAAGATTCCTAGATTTACTTTTGAAAAATTTCCAAAAGCAAATTCTACACTTTCTACAGGTATGAAAAGTGTTGGTGAAGTTATGGCAATGGGTAGAACATTTAAAGAATCTATGCAAAAAGCACTTTGTTCACTAGAAACAGGGATTGTTGGATTTGATTCTATGTCAAATGATTTAAATTTAATCAAAAAAGAGATAAGAAGACCTAACTGTGATAGAATTTTATATCTTATGGATGGATTTAGAGCAGGGTTAAGTAATGAAGAACTATTTGATTTATGTGCAATTGATCCTTGGTTCTTAGCACAATTTAGAGAGATATATGACTTAGAAAAAGAAATTGCCCTAAATGGTGATATTCTTAATGATGCTGCACTTATGAGAAAAGCTAAAACTTTTGGATTTGGTGATGAAATGATTGCTAAACTTCTTGATATAAAAGAAAATGAAGTATATGAAGCAAGACAAAAATTAAATGTAAACTTAGAATATAATGAAGTTGATACATGTGCTGCAGAATTTAAAGCACTTACGCCATATTTATATTCTACTACAAATGTTACAGCTTTACCAAAAGTTGAAGCAGTTAAAACTGATGATAAAAAAGTATTAATTATTGGTGGTGGACCAAATAGAATTGGACAAGGTATTGAGTTCGATTATTGTTGTTGTCATGCATCATTTGCATTAAATGAAATTGGTGTTAAAACAATAATGTACAACTGTAATCCAGAAACTGTAAGTACAGATTATGATACATCAGATATATTATATTTTGAACCAATTGATTTTGAACATGTAAGAGCTGTAATAGAAACTGAAAAACCAGATGGTATTATTGTACATTTTGGTGGTCAAACTCCATTAAAATTAGCTAATGCTATACATGATATTGGTGGAAAAATTATAGGAACTACTGCTGAAGTTATTGATTTGGCAGAAGATAGAAAAAAATTCTCAACTTTTGTTGAAAAAGCAGGTCTTTTACAACCAGAAAATGGAACAGCAGTTACAATTGAAGAAGCAATTACAATTGCAAATAGAATTACATATCCTGTATTGGTTCGTCCTTCATTTGTTCTTGGTGGAAGAGGTATGAAAATCGTATATAGTGAAGCAGAACTTACACAATATATGGACGAAGCTGTTTCTGTATCAAATGATGCACCTGTACTTGTAGATAAATTCTTAGATAGAGCAATTGAACTTGATGTAGATTGTATTACTGATGGAACAAATGTTTATATCGGTGGTATTATGCAACATATTGAAGAAGCAGGTATTCACTCAGGTGATAGTGCTTGTTCATTACCTCCAATATCTTTAAGTGATGAGATTTTAGCAGAAGTTGAAACTAAAACTAAAGCTATGGCATTAGAACTTGGTGTTATTGGTTTAATGAATACTCAATATGCAATTCATAACGATAAAATATATTTAATTGAAGTTAATCCAAGAGCTAGTAGAACTGTACCATTTGTATCAAAAGCAACAGGAATTCCTTTGGCTAAAGTTGCAACTAGAGTTATGTGGGGTGAAAAACTAGAAGTTGCACTAGCTGCATATGATAAAACTGGTATAGTTTATGAGGATAATGGTGTTTTAAAACCAAAACTTAAAGACCATGTTGCAGTTAAAGAAGCAGTATTCCCATTCAATAAACTAGGTGGGGCTGATTTAATACTATCTCCTGAAATGAAATCAACAGGTGAAGTTATGGGAATTGCATCTAACTTTGGTATTGCATTTAATAAAGCTCAAGATGCAGCAAAAAATAATCTTCCATGTAATGGTGGAAAAGTATTTATATCAATGGCAGATTTAGATAAAGAATTTGCTCCTGAAATTGCATCAAAACTTGTAGAGTTAGGATTCCAAATTATTGCAACTGGTGGAACTTATAAAGTGATAAATGAAGCTAATATTGAAGTTGAAAAAGTTAATAAAATAAGTGAAGGTAGACCAAATATTGATGATAGTTTAAAAAACAATGAAATTGTAATGGCTATTAATACAAGTGACGGTGAAGAATCAAGTAAAGATGATGGTAAACAAATAAGAAGATCAGTTTTAAGAATGAATGTACCTTATTTTACAACAGTTGCTGGAGCTTTAGCTTCTGTTGAAGCTATTAAAGCATCAAAAGATAATAAACTTGAACCAAAATGTATTCAGGATTTTTTAGCTGAATAATTCAAAGATATATTTAAGTCAAACAGATACAACTGTTGGCTTTTTATCAAATAATTTTGTATCTTTAAACAAAATTAAAAATAGACCTCTAAATAAAGAGGTCTTAAGTGTAGTTAACTCTTTTGGCACACTTAAAATACATACAAGAATACCCAAGAAATATAAAAAATTAGTAAGAAAATCAAAATATTCTTCTTTTATTTATCCAAATAATAATAGTTATAGAGTAGTAAATAGTGATTCTTCTCATATTGATTTTTTAAATAAATTTAAAACCATGTATTCTACTTCTGCAAATGAACATAATAAAATATTTGATGAAAATTTTGCAGTATCAAAAAGTGATATAATAGTTTATACTAAAAATGAATTTTTAGATTTAAAATCTTCAAATATATATAAATTAACAAATGAAAAAATTAAAAAGATAAGATAAATAATATTTATTCTTCTACTCTTTGAAGTGTAATTGAATCAATAATTTGATTTTTAAATTTAGTATCTTCTAATTGTTGTTTTAGAAATTTATTTTCCTCTTTTAAAGAGATATAATGAGAATATAGTCTATTTATATCTTTACTTATATAATATATATTATTTCTCAAATAAATTTTAGGAAAAAATAATATAAATGATAAGATAATAAAAGAAACAACAATAATTATTGATGTTCTAAGGTCTAGTTCAAATGGTTTATTTTTAGTCAATTTTAAATACTCTCATTTTAGAAGATCTTGATCTTGCATTTACTTTAATTTCTTGTTTTGTTGGAATTATAGGTTTTTTTGTTAGTATTTTACCTATTTGGTTATTATTTCCACATTCACATCTCATAACATGAGAAGGGCATATACACTTTTGAGCCCATGCTTTAAAAGAATTTTTAACAATTCTATCTTCTAATGAATGAAATGAAATAATAGCTACTAAACAATTACTTAGATTTGATTGTTTAATTGAATCGAATAGTTCTTCTAAAACACCTAATTCATTGTTTACTGCTATTCTAATACCTTGAAAAGGTAAAGTAGCAGGATGTAGTTTACCTTTATGCATATTTTTTTCTAACATTGATGAAAGTTCAAGTGCTGAAGAAAAGGGTCTATTTTTTAGAATTAAGTTTGCAACTTTCTTATACTCTTTAACTTCACCATATTCTTTTAAAATATGTTCTAAATCTTTTTGTGAATATTCATTTACAATATTTTTTGCACTTAGTTCTTGATTTTGATCCATTCTCATATCTAAAACTTCACTTTTAAAACCAAAACCTCTATCATCTTTGTCTAATTGTAAAGAAGATACTCCAATATCTGCTAAAATACCTCTTATTTCATAGTCCTTAAATTTTTTAAGTACATCTTTGAAGTTTCCTTTATTAAAAGTAACTCTTGAGGCATATTTGCTTAATCTTTGTTTTGAAAATTCTAAAGCTTCATCATCTTGATCATTACAAATAAGTTGAATATTTTCATTTGAAGATATAATTCCAAATGAATGTCCTGCATAACCTAAAGTACAATCTATTATATAACCATCATTAATATTAGAAAAAACATCTAAAACTTCATTAAATAGAACAGGGATGTGTGGAACTGAATTTGACAAAAAATAGCCTTTATTATTAAAATTTCACCATTATATCATAAAAATTGTACTTTTTTCTTCACTAATGGCTATTTTTAGGCTTCTTTTATCTAAATTAAAGCTTTAATACTATAAAGTTATATGAATTAAACATTAAAGGACATAATTATGAATAAAGCTGAATTTATCGATGCAGTTGCTGCAAAGACTGGTTTATCAAAAAAAGATTCTAAGGCTGCTTTAGAAGCATCATTAGAGGTTATCACTGAAACATTAGCAAAAAGAGACACAGTTTCTTTTATTGGTTTTGGAACATTTTCAACATCTGACAGAGCTGCAAGAACTGCAAGAGTTCCTGGAACTGGTGCTGAAGTTAAAGTACCTGCAACTACTGTTGCTAAATTTAAAGTTGGTAAAGCTTTAAAAGAAGCAGTTAAATAAAAATTTTATTAAATATTTAAGGCCTAACTTCAACTGAAGTTAGGCTTTTTTATTTTAAGTGCCAGTGTGATGGAATGGTAGACTTGGCGGATTCAAAATCCGCTGCCTTCGGGCGTACCGGTTCAAGTCCGGTCACTGGTACCACTTAGTATATTTTTTGTATTTTTTGGATATAATAATATATGAATACAAAACGAAACTTTATACAAACTCACAAAATAATCCCATTTACATTTAAACAAAATAAATATGACTTTATAGTTACAGAATTACCAATTGATGAATTTGGTAACAATGGAACTTATATAATACTAAAAATAAAAAAAGTATTTATGACTACATGGGAACTATTAACATATATATCTGAAAAACTTGATATAGATGAACACAAAATTGGTTATGCAGGATTAAAAGATAAAAATGCAACAACAACTCAGTATATCTCAATACCTCAAATAAAAGGTAATCTAAAAAAACTACTTGATAATAAGCAAGTTGAAGTATTAGAGCAATATAAAAGTAAATCAAAATTAAATATTGGACAATTAAAAGGTAATAATTTTAAAATTACTTTACATGATGTAAAAGAAGAAAATCTTACACAACTTTACCAAGTACTATCAAAAGTACAAAAACATGGAATCCCTAATTATTTTGGTTATCAAAGATTTGGTGATGATTATAACTTTGAAAAGACAAAAGCAGTAGTATATGGAGAAGAAGTTATTACAAATAAAAAAGTTGAACATCTACTAATATCTGCATATCAAAGTTATTTTTTCAATTCATGGTTAAGTAAAAGAGTTGAATTAAGCAAAGAAAAAAATCTAAATAAGCTTGAAATCCTTGATGGTGATTTATTTTTTGATAGAGAAAAGAAAATAGTATCTGGATTGCTTCCTGGAAGAAAAGTAAAAAGAAGTACAAATGATGCTTATGAGATAGAAAAAGAATTTGATGATGAATATATTCATGCAAAAGGATATAGAAGGGAAGCTTGGGTAAAAGTTTCTAATATTAAAAATAAATATAATAAAGAAAAAGAAGAATTAGTTTTAGAATTTGATTTACCAAAAGGCTCATATGCAACTGTTGTAATAGAAAATATTGCAAATGCAAATTTTAAATAAATAGAGTAAGAAATGACAAAAATTGAGAAATTAAGAAATGAAGCATTAAAATATTATAATAATGGACAAATAAATACATCAATTAAACAAATGCAAAAGATGTTTAATAATGCACATTATTTAAAAAAAACATCAGATAAATTAAAAGCATCTGATTATAACTCAATGAGTATTTCATATAGATATCTTGGTGAATATTCAAATGCAATACAGTATGCTAAAAAAATGTATAATCTAAGTAAAGAATATAATGCAATTATAAATCTTGGAATATCATATTTTTATAATAAAGAATATGAAAATGCAATAAGTATTGCAAATGAAGCACTTGAAATAAAAGATGATGACTATACTATTTATGATATTCTTGTAGAATCTTATACTGCATTAAATAAATTTGAAGAAGCAACAAAAGTTGGTAGATCATCAATAATATTAAAAGAAAAAAGTGTTGAGAATTATCCTAATAATTTAGCAAATAGTATTGAAATAAAACCATTTGATGAAAAAGATTCAAATAAAAATATAATATCTTTTTCATTATTTGGAAATAACCCAAAATATTGTGAAAACGCTATTGAAAACGTACTAATTGCTAAAGAATTATATCCTTTATGGAAATGTAAATTTTATTGTTCAAATGATGTACCTCAAAACGTAATTCAAAGACTTGAATCAAATGGTGCAATTGTAGTCGTAAAAGAAAAAACAAAAGATATAAAAGAGATGCTATTTTGGAGATTTTTACCAATTAGTGATAAGTCTATAAACGTTGTTATAGTAAGAGATTGTGATTCTTTACTTACAAGTAGAGAAAGTATAATTGTAAATAAATGGATACAATCAAATAAATCATTTCATATAATAAGAGATTATTATTCTCATACTGATTTAATATTAGCAGGAATGTTTGGATGTGTTACTGGTCTGTTTGATGATATCGAAAATATGTATAAAGAGTTTTTAAAAAAACCATTTACATCTAGAACTCATTTAGATCAACTATTTCTAAAACAAAATATTTGGCCTAGTATTAAAAATAATGTTTTAATTCATGATAGTAGGTTTCATTGTAAAGAAAATAATAGTGAAGAGTTTTTTAAAGATGATATTTATGATATGAATAATCATATAGGTCAAAATGTTGCAGATGCAGCATTTGAAGTACAAGTTCAAGATGGACTGAACTTTTCAAATGTAAAATGGCAAATAACTGATATAAATAATAATGTTATTTGTGAATATATAACAAAATTAATAAATGGAAAATATAGAGTTAATATTCCTCGATCTTATACAAATAAAATAAGACAAAAAGAATATAAAATTGTATCAATACCTTTTAAATAATTTAAGTTATAAAGAGTATAATAAATATATAATTTTTAAGGAAAATTTATGGATTGGAAAAATATAAAAAAACAGTTAATATGTTTTTTAGAAGATGAAGTAAAAAATACAGGATTGCAAAAAGTTGTTGTTGGAATCAGTGGTGGTTTAGATAGTGCAGTTGTTGCTGTGCTTTGTAAAGAAGTATTTGGTGAAAATATGCATGGTATTATGATGCCTTCTAAGTATTCTAGTGATTCAAGTATTAATGATGCAAAAGAGTTATGTGAAAAATTTGATATTTCTTATGAAACTGTAAATATATCTAATATGGTTGATGGTTATTTTTCTAGTTTAAATGAAGAGGTAACATCACTTAGAATAGGGAACCTTAGTGCTAGAATGAGAATGTCAGTATTATATGATGTTAGTGCAAGAGACAATTCTTTGGTAGTTGGAACTTCTAATAAAAGTGAAATTTTATTAGGTTATGGAACTATTTTTGGAGATATAGCTTGTGCTATTAATCCATTAGGTGAGATGTATAAAAGTGATGAGTTTGAGTTTGCTAAATACTTAGGTGTTCCTGATTCAATACTAAATAAAAAACCTAGTGCTGATTTATGGGAAGGTCAAAGTGATGAAGAAGAACTTGGATACTCATATGCAACTATGGATAAGGTTTTAAAACAACTAGTAGATGAAAATATATCAAAAGAAATATTAATTGAAAATGGTGAAAATAAAGATTTAATTAATATGTTAGAGTATAGAATAAAATCAAATGCATTTAAAGGTAAACTACCTACAATAGCAAATATAAAGTTTTAAGGAAAACAAATGAATAAAGAAATATCTTTTTATAAGCCGTCAATTGATGAAAAAGAGTTAGAACAAATACAAAGTGTATTAGAAGGTAAATCAAAATCAAAAGTTGAAGAACTAGAAAATGAAGTACAAGAATTTATAGGCTGTTCTCATGTGATCTCTACATACAATTCAACAGCAGCTTTACATTTAGCATTAAGTGCAATGAATTTAAAAAGAGCTGATAAAGTATTAATGAGTGTAAATTCTTTTCCAAACTTACCTGAAGTAGTTAGACACTTCGATGCAGAGCCTATTTTTATTGATATTCAAGCAAATGGCTTAAATATAGATTTAGATAAATTAGAAGCTTATTTAGAAGAAAATAACTCAAAAAAACTAAGAGCAGTAATAGTTACATTTGTTGCTGGAGAAACTCCAGATTTAGAAAAACTTTATTCATTAAAATCAAAATATGGTATTACAATTATAGAAGATGCTTCTAATTCATTGGGTGCAATGTATAAAGATGATCTTGTTGGTAATATAGGTGCAGATATGACAGTATTTGCTATGAATCCTTCAAATGGTAAGTCAACTGTATCAAATGCAGGATTTATTGTAACAAATGATGATGAACTAGCTACTCAAGCTAGATTATTAAGAACACATGCTATTAACTCTACTTTTGATGCATATGGTAACTTAGATTATATATATGATGTTGTTAATATTGGATATAAATATGATATGACTGACTTAGATGCAGCATTTAATTTAGCACAATTTTATAAAACAAATGATTTTATTGATAGAAGACAAGAAATTGCTCAACTTTATAAAAAAGAATTAGAAGGTGTTGCTCATATAAAATTACCTGAATTTTCAAGTGAACATTTATTTACACAATTTATTGTTAAAATTACTAAAAATAGAGATGGTTTTGCAAGAGCTTTAAAAGAACAAGGAATCTCAACAGGATTAACATATATTCCTTTGCATCTTTTAACTTATTATAAACAAAAATATAAACTTAAAATAACTACTTATGGAAATGCACTTACTACATATAGTCAAATTTTATCATTGCCAATGTATCCTTCATTGACTGATGAAGATATAGTTTATATTTGTAATAATATTAAAAAAATATCAAAAGAGTGGGTTTAGTATCAACTCTTATTTTATAAAATGGGTTGAACAGTATTTGTTCTTCCCAAATGCTTTTCAAAAACTAATTTCCGTTTGTATGTTTCCTCTTACTATTGTTTATTGTATTGTTGTTGCATATAAAAGAACTACTGCCAAAGAATTTGATTTTGGTATTAATATTGTTAGTATTGGTAATTTGGTAGTTGGAGGAAGTGGTAAAACACCTGTAACAATTGCATTAGCTAAAAAAGAAGTAAAGCCAGCAATTATACTTAGTGGATATGGTCGAGAATCTGAAGGATTATATATTATTAGTAAAGATGGTGTAATTCTTGAAGATATTTCAGTAAGTGGTGATGAAGCTATGCTACTTGCAAAAGCATTACCAAATGCAAGTGTAATTGTAAGTAAAAATAGAGCTGAAGGTATATTAAAAGCTAAAGAATTAGGTTGTAATATTGTATTTTTGGATGATGGTTATAGACATCATAATATTAAAAAGTTTGATATATTAATAAGACCAAAGGAAGAACCTACAAATTTATTTTGTCTTCCTAGTGGAGGGTATAGAGAAACTAAAATGATGTATTCATTTGTACCTGTAGTATTAAAAGATGGAACTGATTTTAAAAGAATAGTTACATTTAGTAAAAATAATGAAACAATTACAAGTTTACCATCAAATTTAGTATTATTGAGTGCTATATCTAAACCAGCGAGACTATTAGAATTTTTACCAAATAAA
>Ga0256826_1001868_pt1 | contig 13067 bp, 16 predicted proteins | sample CV79metaG_FD_185975 | JGI IMG/M metagenome (GOLD analysis project Ga0256826, IMG submission 185975) | Hydrothermal vent microbial communities from East Pacific Rise, Pacific Ocean - CV79 | ecosystem: Environmental > Aquatic > Marine > Hydrothermal vents | place: Pacific Ocean: East Pacific Rise...
GATAAAGTAATCTTAGAAAGAATGGATTTCCCAGATCCAGTTATCTCGGTAGCAGTTGAGCCAAAAACAAAAGCTGACCAAGAAAAAATGGGACTAGCGCTAGGTAAACTAGCAGCAGAAGATCCATCATTTAGAGTAAATACTGATGAAGAGTCTGGTCAAACTATTATTTCTGGAATGGGTGAACTTCACCTTGAAATTCTTGTAGATAGAATGAAAAGAGAATTTAAAGTAGAAGCAGATATTGGTGCTCCACAAGTTGCTTATAGAGAAACAATTAGAACAGCAGTAAATCAAGAATATAAATATGCTAAACAATCTGGTGGTAGAGGTCAATTTGGTCATGTTTATCTTAAAATTGAACCACAAGAACCAGGATTTGGTTATGAGTTTGTTGATGCTGTTAAAGGTGGGGTAATTCCAAAAGAGTTTATCAAACCAGTTGATAAAGGTATTCAAGAAGCAATGGCTAGAGGTATCCAAGCTGGTTATCCTGTAGAAGATGTTAAAGTTACTGTATATGATGGTAGTTACCATGATGTGGATTCATCTGAAATGGCATTTAAACTTGCTGCTTCAATGGGATTCAGAGAGGGTTGTAGAAAAGCTAATCCTGTAATCTTAGAGCCTATGATGAAAGTTGAAGTAGAAGTACCAGAAGACTTTATGGGTGATGTTATCGGTGATATAAGCAAAAGAAGAGGACAAGTAAATGGTATGGGCGATAGAGCTGGTAGCAAAATTGTTGATGCTTTTGTTCCATTATCAGAGATGTTTGGTTACTCAACAGACCTTAGAAGTATGACACAAGGTCGTGCGACTTATGCTATGGAATTTGACCACTATGAAGAAGTGCCTCAAAATGTAGCAAAAGAAATTATTGAAAAGAGAAATGGTTAATCCATAGCTCTTTTATCTATTAGAGATTTTTTCTCTAATAGAACTTCTAAATCTATCAATTTATCAACTCTTTTCAATATTTAAACTTCTTTAGATAAAATACATCAAAAGAAAAATCAGAGGTAATATTTGAGAAAATCATTAAAAGAGAAATATATATCTATTATACCTATTGAAGATAGTTTTTTTTATTCTACGATAATAGATAGTAGTGTTAAATTTAATAAAGAAACACTATATCTTAATTTTGCTCATATATCTCCATATCCTATTTTTGAAATAATCCCATTTTATGAGGGTTCAAATCTACTACTTTGGTTTATTCCAAAACTAAATAAACCTATTAATATACCACAGTCGTATCTACTATTTTTAGAGTTAGTCAAAAAAGATAAAAATGCTATTTTTATTATTGATGGAGATACTTTTAAAGTAATTGTAATTAAAGATGGTATCTTAAAAGCATCTTTTATTAGCTATAGTATGGGTGAATTAGAAAAACAAACTCTTCTTGATGAGTATCAATTAGAAAATATATATAGTGTGCCATTATCTAAATATAATATAGATAATATATTAGATAACTACTCTCCTATTAACTATTATAAATGGTATATAAGCAATCAATCACTTAAAGATAAAGCATTAGAGTATCTAAATTTAGCTGTTATTCCAACCTCTATTATAATTTTTATTTTTATATCTTTTGAGACATTAAAAGATAACTATATAGAAAACAGATATAATTTATTAAAAGAAGAGTATTTAAGTATCAAAAAAGAGAATGATAAATATAGAGATGATTTAAAAAATCAAAAACATATAAAAGAGTTTTATAATAGTTTCTATTATAATATTTTAATATATCCAAATAGCTTTGAGGTTATCTCCAAAATATCTCAAATAGTAGCAGATGATGAAAATAACACCATTAAATATTTTAAATTATCAGGAGATACCATAAATTTATCTATTGAAACACATAATGCTATACCAATACTAAATCAATCTCTAAAAAGTGGTTATTTTGAAGAGTTTAAAATAAAATCTTCAAGAGAATTAAGAAGAAAAAAAATTAATGAAGTTAGATATGAGGGAAGATTAAAAAAGTTTAAAAAGAGTAGTGATGGATAGTAAAAATATTTTAATACTATTAGTAGCTTTTACAATATTAGTAAATTTTATAAATTATGTAGATGTAGATGAGAGTAAATATATCAAAAAAATAGAACTCCTTACTAAAAGAGTAGCAAAAGAGAAGGCATTATTAGGAAAAGAGGTGAAATTATTAGATATTAATAGTAGTAATAATCTATTTTTTGATAGTAAAAAAGATAATAATATATTATTAGGTAAATTTCAAAAAATGGTTAAAGATATAGCTAAAAAAAGTAATTTTAAAATTACTAATATGTCTTGGGGTACTCCAACTCTAAATAAAAAACTCAATATTTTTATTCTACCTCTTAAAATAGATGCTATGAGTAATCCACATAATTTTGCTAAATTTACAAAAGATGTTATAAATATAGATAAAATAATTAAACTTGATATGCTAACTATTAGGAAGAGTAGAAAAGCTCTATCTTATCGTATGTATCTATTTGCTTATAAAAGGGTAGATAATGCGAAATAGGGTAATCTTTGTATCAATAATAGCTATATATATTCTAAAAGAGATTATATTTTTATATCTAAACCTTGATATAAAAACTAATATCTCTAAAAGGGATGATAATATAGGAGATATAGCTAATATATCTCTATACAATCAAGATTTTAATACTTCATATTTATCTAATAATCAAGTTTGGGGATTAGCAAAATATGAGAAACCAAAACCTAAAATTGTAGATAAAAATATTAGTGATAATAATAAGAGTAATGAGAGTAATGAGATAGTTTTTAAACTAAGAGATAAAGATGGATTTTATACTATAATTATAGATAAAAAAGAGTTTGATTTTTTAGGTGTTGGGGAGAGAAATAGCACTCTATTTGCTCTATTTTATGATAACTCTCAAAAGAAAAATAGAGATGCTCTAAAAGAGTATATCAAGGGAGATAACATATATAAAGATATTAAGCTTCAAAAAATTGGTAGTGATTTTTTAAGATTAATTGATACCTCAACATATAAAAAAATTATTATCCCATACTTTTTAGTCAAAGAAAATGAGTTTAAACCAGAAGGAAATATAAGTGAATATTAAATTAATAGTGATAGCATTTTCAGTGCTATTTATAAATAGTTGTACTCAATATAGTACATTAAATCCAAATGATAAGATTAATAGTGATGGCTTATTTACACATGATATAAATCTTACTAATATTAATGAACATTATAATAATAGTTATCAAAAACGATATATCAAAAATAGATATAGAGCATCTATTGAGAGAGTTAAGTTATCTGATAGATTTAGAGAACAAAAATTTACAAAAACCAAGCAGTTAGAGAGAGCTTATCTCAAACCTAAATTTATAGATAAAAAAGGTGTTAAGGTATCTGTAGAGAATATCCCTGTATCAAAATTTATAGATTTGGTTTTTGGAGCAGTATTAAAATTAAACTACTCATATAGCAAAGATGTCAAAAGTAGCAAAGCTACAATTAGTCTAAATATGCAAAGAGAGACATCTCCTAGAGAACTTTTTGATATAGCTGTTAATATGCTTAGAGATAATAATATAGCTACACAACAAATTAGAACACTATTTCAATTTGATAAACAGAGTAAATCAGTAGCTGTTAAATCTAAAAAGAACTTTATATATGGACGAAATTTTCCATTAAGAGGATTAGAGGGGCAAAATATTACTGTACTATTCCCATACTACTATGTGCCATTAAGAAATATGCTAAGAAGTGGATTTACAAGTTCATCTCCTGTTGTTAAGAGTATCAAAGAGGTAGCAGGGGCAAATGTACTTACTATCTCAGGAGAAGCAAAAGAGGTTCATAGAGTATTAGAAGCCGCAAGATTACTAGACCAATCATCAATGAAATCCAAAAAAGCTGTACTATTTAAAATGAGATATATTCAAAGTAAAGATTTTCTTACAAGAGTATCATCTCTACTTAAAGCGAGTGGAATACCTGTTGCTAAAAATACAAAAAGTAGAGGTGTATTAATAGTAGATGTACCAGAGTTAAACTCAATATATGTAGTATCATCTAAACAATCGTGGATAAATACTATATCATCTTGGCATAGAAGATTTGATAATATATCAGTATTAGGAGATGAATCTCATATATTCTTTTATAAACCAGAATTTAGAAAAGCAGAAGAGTTAGTAGGAATAATCAATCAACTACTTGGTAATATAGGTAGTGGGACAGTTGGTGGAGATAGTAATAACTCTATGGAAAATATACAAGAGGATTTTGCTATTTTAGATCAACAACAAAATAATATTATGATAAATACTACAGCATATAAATATAAAGAGATTTTATCACACTTAGAAAGACTTGATAAGACTCCTAAACAGATTTTAATAGAGGTTACAATAGCTGAAGTCAAACTTGTTGACCAACTTCAATATGGTATAGAGTGGTATCTCAAAAAAAATAACTATACACTAGGTACAAAAGGTGCTATTGGAATTGGTGCTAGTGGAGTACTAGGTACAATTTTAGATGGTGATTTAAGTGTTACACTTAATGCTTTTGCTAAAGATAAAATAATACATGTATTATCATCTCCCAAAATTATAGTACTAGATAGAGAAAGTGCTACCATAAATGTGGGTGACCAAGTACCAATTCTTACATCAAATACAACTTCATCAAATACAGCATCAACAGATACTACAAGAACCCAATCAGTAGAGTATAGAAATACTGGTATAATTCTAAATGTTACACCTTATGTGAACTCCAAAGGTATTTTAACACTAGATATTAATCAAGAAGTAAGTAATGTTGATGAAGCATCAGCTAGTAAAATAGATTCTCCTACAATTTCAACAAGAAGTATCAAAACAAAAGTAGCTCTAAAATCAGGTGAAACTGTAATGCTAGGTGGACTTATTAGCAAAAGTAAAAGTACAACAGAAAATAAAATACCACTACTAGGAGATTTACCAGTCTTAGGTGGACTATTTAAAACCACATCAAATGGTGGAGGTAAAACTGAACTCTTTATTACAGTTAAACCAACTATTATTAATAATACAGAAGATACGACTATTGTAACAAATGAGATGAGAAAACTATTTAAAAATATTAATAAATAGAAGAGAAGAGGATTAGATTATAATCCTCTTTATAAAATTTTATTTTAAATAAGCAGGTGTTTGATAATATCCAAGACTACCATCTTTCATATCAAGTCTAATTTGAATTGTATATCTACCCTTTTTCTTGATATTTATATTATTAATAATAATTTTATCATCTTTAAATTTAATATCTTTAACTAATATATCATCTACTTTCGTATGTGGTCTAGTAAGTAAAAACTCTATACTATCAACATCTAAACTTGAAACAATAGTGGAATTACTCTTATCTTTGATAATAAAGGTAAAACTATTTTTACCATCTTTTAAGACTATTTGGTCTTCTTGGATTCTATTACTATGAATATTATCCGTAACTACCATTCTCTCTTTTTGAGTAAGTTCAATCATATAATTTTTATTAAAAGCATCTTTTTTTGATAATAGTTTATTAATATCCATATCTACTATTTGATACTTTTGCATATATGTATTAGACTCTTGGACAGGCATTGATGATGCTGAACGAATTGTCCAATAACCTAGAGTAACTGCCATCATTAAAAAGCCAACTATCATGTGTGGCCAATATGTTTTTTCTTTAACTCTTTCCACTCTTTCTCCTTCTAATAAATGGTTCAATTATAAATATCCATATCACAATTAAACTACCAGCATAGACTACATATTGAAAAATAGATATTATTTTTTTTGTATCATTTGGAATTGTTTTTTCCATTTTAATACTTTTAAACTTAGCAATTTGGTCTGCTAACTCTGACACACCTTGAACTAAAGCTATATTATACTTATCCTCTAAGCTATTCTCATCTACAGAAGCTACTACACCAATCATAGCAGATTTTACTTCTTTGACATCATACATTTTAATTATTTCTGGAGAAGATGCAATTACTCCTACTCTCTTAGAACGAGGAATAAATAAAATTGCTACATAAGGCTTACTCATATTACTCTCATAACTCTTTAAATACTCAAATAGATTACTTCTAGGTTTTAATATCTCATTGCTACTAATTGTATATATATTAATATCTAATTTATCTTTTGTCTCATTAGATATATCATTAATTAATACACTAGCTTTATATGTAATAAAATCATCTTTTAATATGTTATTTGAGTATAGAAGAGTTTGAAAGATAAAAGTAAGCAGGGCAAAAGCCCATACTTTACTTTTATTCATTAGCTGATAAATAGATGGTTGTCTGTTACAACTGACCATATTGTGATTAATGCCATTAAAAACATACCCCAACCTAATACTTTATCCATAATTGATATCATAATAATTCTCCTTATTTTACATCAACAAATGAATGCTTAGCATTATCAACACTCTTAGCTTTAACATTTGTTAAGCTTCCAGTAATTGAACTAGCATCATAATAATTTGTAGCACTTTTTTGTTGTACTGTAATACCCCATATAGTTAGAACAACCAATATAGATATTAAAAGTAGTGTAGCTATTAACATACCTGTTATACCATTTAATCCAAATAGACTTCTGTTTGTATTTTCCATAATTATCTCCCTACTTCAATGTTTTGATATAAGCTGATAATGATTTAGTTTGAACAGGTGTTAGCATAGTTTTAAATGATGGCATTGTTCCTAACTTACCTTTTTTACCATGTTCTAAAGTATGTGCAATAATTGTATCATCATATTCAGCAAGATTTGGAGCCATTCCACCCATACCTTTACCATCTTCACCATGACAAGATGTACAAGCAGCAAATGCAGCAGGTGCTTCACCTTTCATACCTTTAGCAATATAAGTAGCAATAGCTTTAGCATCATCTCCACTTGCCATACCAGCAGGCATAGCACCCATTGGATAACTAAGTTGATTTGAACCATTAGCTATAATATATAATACTTGTTCTTTACTCATACGAGCCGTAAAATCTTGTGCTTTACCTGATAATCCATCACCTGTTGTACCATGACATGGAGCACATTTTACTAAGAAAACAGATTCTCCCATCTCTTTTAATACAGCTTCACTTGGATTTTTATAAGTAGCTTCAAACTTCTTATTATACTCTAAAACCTCTTCATTATATTGTCCAATTTGAGAAAATGCGTTTAAAGGATAACCTATAAACCAATACCATAATCCCCAAATCATTGTTCCTAAAAATGAAAATGCCCAACCAGAAGGAAGCTCATTTAAATACTCACCAATACCATCCCAATTATCTTCTGCTAATTGTCCCTCTGCTGTATCACTCTTCATTTGATTGATATATTTTACAGATACACCAGCTGTTATTACAGCAATTGCAATAGCACCTATCATTGTAATCATATTGATAGGATCACTCAAATCAATATTCATAGAATTAACTACATAAAGTGTAGCTAGGATAAGAACTACTGCAAATGATAGTGCTTTTATCATTAAACCGTTCATATATTTTACTCCTTATCTTTTTTATCTAAAGTTTTAGGATTATCTTCAACAGGCAAATCTGTCACTTCATCATGAAGTGCAATATCTGCATATTTTTCATAATCTTTTTCACCCTTTTTTTCACTTCTGTATAGGTGTATTATATACCCATACAGAAAAAATGTTAAAAATATAGTTAAAAAAAAGTTTGCATAACCTTGCAACTCTCTTATATCCACTATATTAGCCTCTACTTCAATCTATTTAAATATGCAATTAAAGCAACAATTTCTGGAATATTTCCTGATTCTACTGCACTTTTTACATCTCTATTTTTCATATCAGCTGTAATTTTCTTCGCATCAGCAAGAGCAATTTTTTGTGCCTCTTCCCAAGTACCAAGTTTAACCCCACCTTCTACATCATAAGGAGTGTTAAATACTTTTTTAACAGTAACAGCTTCAGCATAAGCAGTTTCAATATCAGCAATATTTGTAAACTGATGTTTATATGCTGGCATAATAGAACCTGGAACTACTGAAATTGGATCTAACATGTGATTTTCATGCCAATCTGTTGTTCTGTAGTTTCCAACTCTATGTAAATCAGGTCCAGTTCTTTTTGAACCCCATAAGAAAGGTCTATCATAAGCATACTCACCACTTAATGAATATTGACCATATCTATCAGTTTCTGATTTAAATGGTCTAATCATTTGTGAATGACAAGCTATACAATTATCTTTTTTATAAACTTCTTTACCTGCTAATTCAAGAACTGTATAAGGTTTTAAACCTTTAACAGGACGAGAAGCTTCAGCAAAGTTTGGCAAAATCTCTATAAGACCTGCAAATGCGATAACGATAAATACTCCAACACTAAAAAAGAATGGATTTTTTTCTAACCAATGAAACATAATCTACCTCCTTAAGCCATAGGTGTTTTAAACTGTGGTTCTTCTTCTAATCTCTTAGAAGCAGTTATAGTTTTATAAATATTAAATGCGAACATCAAGAAACCTGTCAAGTATAATACACCAGATAATGCTCTAATAGCATAATATGGGTGAAGTACAGTTACTGTATCGATAAATGAGTACATTAAGTTACCATATTCATCAACAGCTCTCCACATCATACCTTGTGTAATACCTGCAATCCACATAGATGTAAAGTATAATACAACAGCTACAGTTTGTAACCAAAATTGAGCTTCAAGAAGTGATTTAGAGTATAATTCTCTTTTAAACATTCTAGGTGTCATATGGAAGATACCTGCCATAATCATAAATACAACCCAACCAAGAACACCATCATGAACATGACCTGGAATCCAATCTGTAAAGTGAGCAATAGCATTTACTGATTTAATAGCTTGAATTGGACCTTCAAGAGTTGAAAGCATATAGAATGTTGAAGCTAATACCATAAATTTAATTAGTGGATTTTCAGTAAGTTGATTCCACTCACCTTTCATTGTAAGAAGCATATTTATCGCTGAACCCCAAGATGGTAAAATAAGAACTATTGAGAAAATAGAACCCATAGTTTGCATCCAATCAGGAACAGGAGAGTATAAAAGGTGGTGAGAACCAGCCCAAAGATATACAAACATTAAACCCCAAAATGAAAGAAGTGATAATTTATAAGAATAAATTGCTTGACCAGACTCTTTTGGTAAGAAGTAATAAATCATAGCAACGATAGGCACAGTAAATACAAATGCAACAGCATTATGTCCCCACCACCATTGAACTAGAGCATCATTTGTTCCTGAATACATAGAAACAGAGTGCATAATATTACCATAACCAGATACTAAAGCAGTTGGTACTTCCATATTATTAAATAGATAAAGCATAGCCACACCAAGGAAACAAGCTATATAATACCATAATGAAATATATAGTGCTTTTTCTCTTCTAATACCGATAATACCAAAAATACTAACACCCCATAGTACCCAAACAATAACAATAACAATATCTATTGGCCACTCATATTGAGCATATTCTTTACCTGAAGTATATCCTAAAAGTAGTGAAACAGTTGCGATTAAAGCACCTACAAAATATAACCAAAAATGAATTTTACCTATAGTCATAAGAAATTTAGACTCTGCCATTGAAACTTTAAGAACTCTTTGTGCTACATAATAAAATGTTGCAAAAACTCCACTCAAAGTAAACCCAAAAATTACCACTGTAGTATGAACTGGTCTTAGTCTTGAAAAAGTACCATATTCCCCTAATAAGTAATTAAGTTCTGGAAATGCTAGTTGAGACGCGATAAGCGTACCTACTATCATACCTAAAATTCCAAACAAAATTGTTGTATAAGTAAACAATTTAGCTATAGAATAATCATATTCTAACGCAGCATTTGATTGCATGCAATACCCCCCTTTATTTTTTATATCATAATATAATGTGACATATATTAACCTTGTATTATAGTTAAAGTGATATTAAAAATTACTAAATAAATTGATTTCTATCAAGGAAATTGCTAAAAATGAAAGCTTTAAAAATACTACCTAAAGGTAGTATTTAAGAGTTTTTAATACTACCAATAGGTAGTATTAAGGTGTTAGTTTATTATCTTCAATAAGTTCTAAGAGTGTAGTATTTATTAAAAAATCATCAATAGCACATCTTGGTTTTTGCCACTTATCATGAAGAATACATTTTTGTTTGAAATTACATTTTATATCCATCAAAATACATTTACTATTATCAATATTATCAAATACTTTAATAATATCTATAACTCTAATATCTTCTAAATCTCTATTTAATATAAAACCACCATATTTACCCTGAATAGATGTAATAATCTCACTCTTTTTTAATTTAGTCATAATCTTTGCTAAATATTTATAAGATATATTTAACTCTTGAGAGAGTATTTTTGATGAATATTTATCATCTGGTGATTTTGCCATAAATGCCAAAATTTGTATCGCATATTGTACTGTTGTTGTTAATATCATTAATTATCTTCTATCTATTAAATAATTTTTTAATATATTTAAATAAGACCCTGAAAAATCCTAATATTAAATATATAGCAACTGTAAATACTAATGGATGAAATGCTCCAATTCCATAAGCACCAGCTGTTGGAAGTGCCTCTATATGAGCTAATGGGTGGTCTAGCCACTCTTTAAAATGCATAACTAATGCTAAAAATATAAAAACTGTTAAAAACAGTATAATCTCTTTTTTCAAATGATAACCTTACTAATTAAATTAATTACTGTATAATTTTACAAAAAGGTTTATAAAGAGATGCTTTTTAAATATAAAGGTATAGATAAACTTGGTAAAAGAACCAAAGGTACTCTTGATGCTTCAACCCAAGAAGAGGCGAAGAGTAAATTAAAAGCTATGGGTATCTATTATGAATCACTTACTCCATCAAAACAGTTATCATTAGATGAGTTTTCTAAACGAGAAATGTCTGGTGTATTACTTAGTAGTTTTGCCAAAGAGTTATCCTCTTATTTAAACTCTGGTATGGCTATGCTAACAGCACTTAAATTAATGGAAAACCAACATGAAGATGAAAAAAAATATAGCTCATTTTTAAATTCACTTAAAAGTATGATTGATGAGGGGAAATCACTCAATGTAGCACTTACCTCTCAAAAAGTATTCTCTCTACCAAATTTTTTTACACAAAGTATTAATGTATCAAGTAGTGGTGGTAAATTAGGTGAAGTTCTTACAAATATGGGAAATTTTTTCTCATCTCAATCTAAAGTAAAAAAACAGGTTTCAAGTGCAATGGCATATCCTATATTTATTTTAAGTGTAGCACTTTTAATGAGTGGTTTTTTGATTACATTTGTAGTACCCAAAATTACAGGTATATTTGAAGATACAGGACAAGCATTACCCCAAATTACTCAATTTGTATTATCTATTAGTGATTTTTTGAAAGCTCACTATATTTTTCTTTTTATATCTTTGATAATATGGATTATAATATATAAATTATCATATAAAAACCTTGCTTCTTTTAGATTATGGGTAGATAAAATAATGATAAGATTACCAATAATTGGTACAATAATACAAAATTATGAGTTAGGAAGATTTTCTTACATACTATCACTAATGTTAAATTCAGGTGTATCTTACGCACAAGCCGTAGAGTTAGCATCTACTACATTTAATAATAGTGGGCTTAAAAAACTATTCTCTGATGCTTCTATAAAAGTAGTAGAGGGAAATAAACTATCAAATGCCTTAGCTATGAGTAAAGGAGTCAAACTCAAAAGAAACTTTATGCAATCATTAGCATTAGGAGAAGAGTCAAGTGAAGTAGCACATATATTAGATAATGTAGCCAAACTTTATAATGAAGAGAATGAGGATAAGATTAAATTACTACTTAGTCTTTTAGAACCTGTAATGATGTTATTTATAGCAGGTATTGTAGGTATTATAGTTGTAGCAATGTTACTACCAATATTTTCTATGAATTTAGGAGCATAAAAAATGGCAAAAGCAAGATTTAGAGATATAAAAAAGGGAAATATCAAAGATATATCTAAAAAAGAGAAAAAAATAGAAGCAAAAGATAATAATAATTACGCCTCTATTGGAGATAGATTTAAAGCATTTTTAACAGATTTATTTATGTTACTTATGCCAATAATGTACTTTGTAGTATATGTAATTGTTGGTGGTAGAGAGGACTTTAGCAATAATATGGCTATGGGTTGGATATATATTATTATCCCAAACTTTATATTAGTTGTAATATTCTTTGCCAAAAAATCCCAAACCCCAGGTTGTAAAGCATATAATATAAAACTTGTAGATAGAGATGGAAACAAACCATTAATAGGTGCTATAATATTGAGATACTATATTGAATTATTATCTCTTGTCACCATAATACCACTATTTATGCCATTTTTTCATAAATATAAAAAATCTCTTCAAGATATAATATCAGCCACACATTTGGTAAAGGTAGAAGTAAAAGAGTAGATATTTATTTGGTGCATTAAGAAATGCACCCTTATATAATACCTTTAGAGATAAAAGTGGCTATTCATCAAACTGTACTTAAATTATAATTTATCTATCTCATCAATACTCAAACCTGTTGTAGCTATAATAATAGAAGTTTCCACTCCTGAAGATTTAAGATTTTTAGCTATTTCTATAGTTCTTTCATCTTTTCCCTCTTCTCTGCCCTCTTCTCTACCTTCTTCTCTACCTTCTTCTCTACCTTCTTCTCTACCTTCTTCTCTACCCTCTTCTCTGCCCTCTTCCCTGCCCTCTTCTCTACCTTCTTCTCTACCTTCTCTTTTAGCCTTTTCAATACTACTCTTTTGCATAAATATAAACTCTTCTCTCTTTTCTTGAATCTCTAGTTCTTCTTTGCTTAAGGTGGCTGTGTTTGCTATATCAAAGGCTTTTTTGAGATTTTTATCTTTTATTTTTGGTACTACATCTAAATCTCTTGCATTTTTGATAAAGTATATCCATTTATCTT
>Ga0256826_1001869_pt1 | contig 13063 bp, 14 predicted proteins | sample CV79metaG_FD_185975 | JGI IMG/M metagenome (GOLD analysis project Ga0256826, IMG submission 185975) | Hydrothermal vent microbial communities from East Pacific Rise, Pacific Ocean - CV79 | ecosystem: Environmental > Aquatic > Marine > Hydrothermal vents | place: Pacific Ocean: East Pacific Rise...
CTCTCAATGTTTATGGTTTTAGAGAAAAAGCAGCTATCTCTCACATCATGGCAAACTTTGAAGAGGCAGCTAAAGATATTGTACTTCCACAGGGTGTGACTATGGAACAAACAGGAGATATTAAACAGTTTAAGAGTTCTGCTGAACGTATGATTGGCGCTATTTTATTTGCATTAGTGCTTATATTTTTCACACTTATCACACTCTTTAACTCAATTAAGATTTCACTTATGATTCTTATCTCTATCCCATTAACTATTATTGGGGCTTCATGGATTATGCTTATTATGCACTACCATACTTCAATGCCAGCGATGATGGGTTTCATTCTCCTATCTGGTATTATTGTAAATAATGCTATTTTACTTATCCACTTTGCAATGGAGAAAATGCAATCAGGTATGAAAAAACGAGAAGCGATGTTTGAGTCTATCCGTATTAGAACTCGTCCTGTTCTTATGACTGCATTTGCTGTTTCTGCTGGTATGCTTCCAGTTGCTATGGGGTCAGCGATAGGGCTTGAACGTCTTGCTCCACTTGGTGCTGTTGCGATCGGTGGACTTATCGTTGGAACATTTTTAACACTTCTTTTTATTCCTCTTTTATTTATATGGACTGTAAAAGAAGATGAAATGAGCGAGGAGGAGTTTTAAACTCCCCCTTTCTTTAAAATAGTTTAACATTGCATTAACGCAAAAGTTATACAATAGTGCAATTAACTCAAAGGATTGCTTATGAAAGTTATAACTTCTGTTATTGCTAGTCTATTACTAAGTAGTATAGCCCTTGTTGCACAGACATTGACACTGCAAGAGAGTATAGACAAAACACTCCTCAACCATCCCGATATAAAAAGTTTTCAACTTAAAATCCAACAATCAAAAGCTGGTGTCAACCGCGGTTGACAGCACTTAATGGTATAAATATTGAGGTAGGTTATAAGTTCTAAATTTAGGTATGAATATCAAATTTATGATAATTTATCATCCAGTTTATCTAATCATTTTAAGTCTTCTGTAATATCACATCTTTAGATATGAGAGGAAATCTAGTTTTAGCATCAAACTGTGCTAAAGCTATTGTAGTAAACTCATCAAATAGCTTATTTAGACTTATTCCTTGATCTTTCATCTTTAGGATGCTGAAGTGATGATTTAATTATCATCTTCATTTAATCATAAAATATCAGTTAATATAAATAAAAAAATGTTATAATAAAACCATGAAGATATTACTAAGTTTTCTCATTACTTATGTTTTTGCATTGAGCCTTATCTTTGTTATTCATTTTCACTTAGAAAGTGATTATAATCTACAAGCTAAAGTTACTAAAAGTGAAATACATGGACTTTCATACTTAACAACTCTCTACAAGCTTAGTATAAATATAGCAACTCTAAATAATAAAAACAACTATGAAAAATCTCGTAAAATATTGCAAAGAAAAGTTCTTACTAATATAGATGCACTCTATAGTTTACAAAAAGAGAACCGAGCATATATCAACAAAAATTTCAATATTGAACTTGAAAAATTAAAAAAATTCAATATGACAACAGAAGAGTACTATGATTTTTTAGAACTTATAGGATTAGAGAACTATCGTATTGGTGATGTCTCTAAACTTCTATTTGAATGTGATAGAAAGATTTACTTCCTTAGTTCTCTGGCTACTCACTATATGCCAGAGTACCTCATAAGTATCCTTATTAATCATAATATTGTTAAAGAACTACAAGAAGGGAATGTTTCTCGTTCTAAGGAAGATATTTTCACGGAACAAACAAAACTAATTTTTCTCTCTTCTGAAGAGATTTATGTAATTATTAAAGAAGTCTCACAATATCAAGATTCTAAACTACTCTTAACTTATATGAATAGTATCAACAAAGAGTTAAATAAACTCTCTCATGATTTTAATATTCACTCCCTCTTTAATGGAGACAACAGAAGTGTTCAAAGATATCTAAATATATCTGAAAATATCCTCTACCAATCTTTTCTATTAAATAACACATATATAAAAATCATTGAAGAAAATCTCAATAATAGACTCGATAGATTAAAGAGTGATGTTGTTTTCTTAAACATAACACTCTCTTTTATAGTCTTCCTTATAACAGTTCTCTTTTTATATGTTTACAAACTCTATAGAAGTAGAGAAAAACAGCATCTAAACCTTATAGAAGAGCAGAAAAAGACACAAGAGGCTCTAAATTTTAAAAGCCAATTTCTTTCAAATATGTCCCATGAAATAAGAACACCACTAAACACTATAGTTGGACTTATTAAGGTAATCCTCAAAACAGAACTCTCTCCTAAACAATCAGATATTTTACACAAAGTCAGCAATGCAAGTGATCTACTCCTTGGTGTAATAAATGATATCTTAGATATTGCAAAAATAGAATCAGGAAAACTAAAGATAGTTCCTCATGACTTTGATCTCAAAACTACTACAAGCGATATTCAAGATATGTTTCTTCAGAGAGCTGAAGAAAAAAATATACAGTTAAAACTAGAGTATGAAAATATTCATAACTTTAATCTTCATGGAGACTCATTAAGAATATCTCAAATTCTCATAAATTTTATAAGCAATGCAATAAAATTCACAAGTTCGGGAACTATTATTCTGTATATAAAAGGCTTAGAAAACAACAATATAATGTTTGCAGTGAAAGATAATGGGATAGGGATAAAAGAGGAGTATATGAAAACACTCTTTGAAGAGTTTACTCAAGCAGATATGGACACTACAAGAAAGTATGGTGGAACAGGCCTAGGATTGTCTATAAGTAAAAATCTTGTAGAGATGATGGGTGGAAAGATTGATGTTACGAGTAAATATAATGTCGGAAGCACTTTTAGTTTTACTATCGCTCTCCCACCTTCAAAAAATACAAAAGCTAAAGAATCTAAAATCCAAAAACTAGAAGATCTTGAAACTGAAATAAACCAACTCAAAGATATCACAATACTCATCGCTGAAGATAATAAAATGAATCAAACATTAGTAAGTATGCTTCTAGAAGATTCTCAATTTACACTAGAGTTTGCAAATGATGGAGAGATAGCTGTAGAGATGTTTAAAAAGAAAAAGTATGACTTAATTCTTATGGATATTCAAATGCCAAATATAAATGGCTATGAAGCTTGTAAAATGATTAGAGAGATGGATGGCTCTATTCCGATCTTAGCACTAAGTGCTAATGTAATGCAAGAGGATATAGAGAAGTCTCTTCAGGCTGGGATGGATTGTCACTTAGCTAAACCTATAATTCTAGAAAAATTATATCTTCAACTTTTAAAATTTCTCAAACCAAAAAAATAGGAACAATTATGAAAATAAAAAAAATACTCCTCTCTCATATAGGGGCTGCTCTTCTACTTACATCACTAAATGCTAGTGAATGTATAGATATTAAAAGTGTAAACATAGGCTGGACATCGTTTAAAACAATGGCTAAAATAGGAGTAAGTGGTACATTTGATAAGCTTAAACTTATAAAGTCTAAAGATACATCAACAATAAACTCCGCTTTAGTTGGTACTACTGTAGAGTTAAATATGCAAAATATTGATGCTATAGCAGCGATAAAGACTACTAATATTTTAAAGTTTTTTACACCTAAACTCTCTACAAAGGGAGTTCGTGCCACAATTCTTAAAGTTGGTGAAAAGAGTTTAGCATTATCACTTTACCTAAATGGGAGAAAGCAGATCATCCCTATGAAATACACACTAGATAATGGTGTAATGAAAGCGAGTGGAGTAATTGATGCTCGTGATTTTGGTTTTGAAGATGCTCTACGAAACCTCAACAAAAATGTTGCAGGTCATAGAAATAAGGGTTGGGTTGACATAGATATAAACTTTGAGCTTATTTACACTAACAAGTGTAAATAAGTTTACTCATACTTAAAATACTTCTCTTTATTAAAGAAGAAGTTCACTTGAAAGTATGCAGTCTGTGTATTTTTTGCAGTATATAGTTCTGTTGATTGAGTTTGACTTAAGAAATTGTATCCTGCTTCTAACTCTATATGCTTAGAAACTTTCACTAATAAACCAACTTCTCCTCCATAATGTAAACCACTCAAAGTAAAATCTTTCTCTTCATATGAAGTGTATCCCAAAACAGGACCAACATAGAGTTCAAGTCTATCATTGAAAAAAGGAACTAAGATATCATACCCTGCAGAATAACTTCCTGCAGAAAGAATTTCATCATCATGAATTACATAAGTAGCTACTAAATGGAAACGTCCTCTCTCTCCATACTTATGACCCAAATCCAATGTAAGAGAAGTGCCTTGATTATCTACATCACCTATAGGTGTATTGACTGTAAATTTACTCGCACCAACTCCTAAACCGATATAATCATCATAAGAAAATAGCTGAAGTGAGATAAGAAAAATTAAAACAATTTTTTTCATATTGTAAGAACCCCTAAATTAAAGTTTTATTTGTTTATATTATACTTGCTTAGCCTTAGACTAATCTTCTCTCTAGGTACAAACTCTAAAACAGTAGCATCTATACAGAACCTTTTTCGTCCATCTGCTCTATCAAAAACATGACCCAGATGAATACCACTCTTTTTAGCAACTATCTCAACTCTCTTCATCCCATAACTGTAGTCACTCTTCTCAACAACAGAACTACCATGTGCTTTATAAAAACTGAGCCACCCTGTTCCTGAATGAAATCGTTCTCTTGTATCAAAAAGGATATCTCCACTTAACTTATCTATAAAGACCCCATCAGGAGTATCTTCAAATATTTTGTACTGCTTACATCCGGGGGCATCAGTCCCCTCATGAAATGCTACATTATATGCCTGAGAATTTTTACCGAGTTTAAAAGCACCCAATGTCTGGTAAAAGCTTTTAGAATCCATATACCCAGCATGTCCAATAATCTCTTTCCCATTCTCAATAAACAGGATAGTCGGTGTAGCAAAAAGCTTGCTTGTAAGAGTAAAACCTTTTAAGTTCGAAGCATAGACAGTTCTAAGAGGAATACTCCCCTTATATCTACTACTTACATCTTTTTCAAACTTTTCACAATAGGGACAGTAGTTCTCAGACTTGATAACAATAATCTCTTTAGAACCTAAGGGAATGACCTGCTCACCCTTCGTATCTTCTTTTGTGAACTTAACACCAGTTGCATGGTTAGGACAGTATCCAAAAGGATTTTTCTCTAAATAGTCTTGATGATAATTTTCAGCATTGTAGAATTTTTTAAGTGGTTTTATCTCTGTAACTATCTTACCATATCCATTTTTATACAGGAGCTTTTGGTATGCCTCTTCTGTGCTCTTTGCTGCTTTTTCTTGTGTAGCATTTGTATAAAAGATAGCACTTCGGTAGTTGTTCCCTATGTCATTTCCCTGACCATTAACTTGTGTAGGGTTGTGAAGTTCCCAAAAAGATTTTATAAGAGTTTTCGCCTCTACTTTTGAGTTGTCAAATGTTACCTTAACACCCTCAGTATAGTTCACTATCTTAGAGCCATCTTTTAAACTTCTGTTTTTTAAGACATCTCTATATGTAGGATTTGGGAAATTACCACCAACATATCCAGACTCAGCTTTTATAACGCCATCCATATGTTCAAAATGCTTCTCAACACCCCAAAAACATCCAGCTGCAAATACTATACTTACTATCATCGACTCTCCTTAAGTAAGAGGATATAAATAACTCTTATAAGCCACATACTATAGAAAGTTTGTAAACGCCAAATAGATAAGAGGAGGATAGACTAAAAGTCCAACATATGGCATAAATTTATTTAAGGGAGCTAAGAGTGTAAGTGTCATCTCTTCAGGGAGATTTTTATCTATAAAAACTTTTTTAATAAGTATCATCTTCATAAGAATATCAAGAGCTTTCACACCTAAAAGTATAAGTGCATACTGATTATAGTTTGTAATCATAGCAAACATTAGAGCAAAGGAGAAAGTCGGATGCATCAGCAAAAAAACAAATACATTTTTATGATACTGCTCATACATACGAGCAAGCATACCCAGCATTGTATTAGCTTTTTGCCACTGAACCTCATAAATTTCAAGTGCGATATAGAATAACATATAGTTTAGAAGTGTATCTTCAATCATTCTGACAGTATAGCTAACTTTAGAACAATAATCTTGAGGAGAGATTTTATATATATTCTATATCATACTTAAAAACTCAATAGAACAGTATTATATATAAACAGTGTGTACAAATAGTGTACTTTTATAATATTTATGTATACTTCTTCAAAAGAAATATCATAAAAAATAATAATATAGGAAATAGCATAATATGATTCATACAGAGATACATAGTTTTATAAATAGCGAAATCTTAGAAAATTTCATTTTACAAAAAAACTATAAAGAGACGAAAGCTTCTTTACTCATACAGCTTTTTTTAATCTCAACTGATGAAGAGTATATAACAAATATTCAAGAAACGTTGAGAACACTCTTACCTCATTCCCATATTATAGGTACAACTACAGATGGCTCTATCTCTACAGAAGATTTTGATAGAACCATTATCTCTTTTAGCGAGTTTGAAAAATCAACACTTGCACACACCTTTGAAAGCTTTGAGTTAGGAAAAGAGGATGTAAGTGCAAAAGCTATTTGTCGAAGTATCATCAATCCTAAATCTAAACTACTCATTCTCTTTGCTGATGGCTTACTCTGTAATGCTGAACGACTAACTAAAGAGATTCATCAGGAGTTTCCAAACTTGATAATAGCAGGTGGATTAGCTGGTGACAATGCTAAACTTCAAAAAACTCTAGTCTGTGACAACACTCACCTCAACAACCAATCTATCGTTGCTTTGAGTATTGAATCGGACTCTTTATATATTCACAATGATTATAATCTTGCTTGGGAGTCTATTGGGCAGGAGATGCTTATAACAAAGGCTGAGGGGAATATCATCTCTGAGATAGATGGAGAAGTGGCTTCTCATATTTTTGAAAAGTATTTAAATACTCAACAACTCAACAAGTACGATACTTCTGATTCAAATCCCACTATCACTATAGAGTTTCCTCTCATCATAAAAAGAGAGGATATGAATGTTGCTAGAACTACGATGAAGATACTAGAGGATGGTTCTCTTTTTTGCACAGGTGAATTTAAAACTGGTGATATTTTGCAATTTAGTTTTACAGATACAGACAAAATTATAAATAGTGGCCTAGAACTATCATCAAAAATGAAACAAATCCCTGTTGAGACTATGTTTATCTACTCCTGTATGGCACGACGAAGATTTATGGGTGAAAATATCTCTTACGATTTAGAACCTCTTTATGGGGTAGCTCCATTAAGTGGTTTTTACAGTTATGGAGAGATATTTACAACACCTCATAATGTAGAGTTTTTAAACCATACTATGACACTTCTTGCACTCTCAGAAGAGGATGAGATATATACAAAAAAGCTCTCTTCACAAACACAGACGAATAAACATAAGGGTGAAACAGTCAATGCATTGAAATCTCTCCTTCTAAAATCTACCCCAACAGAGACGAAAAATAACTTATTTTCTTTAAGTGAAGAGCTCTGCTATAACACTCAAACCTTAGAGCTTTTTTTAGAAAGAACACCAATAAAATTAACAAAATCTGAATCTCTATTTTTTCAAATACTCTTTGAAAATAGAGGAATACCTGTAAAAACAGAACTACTTTTTGAATATATTTGGGGTGAAAAAGATAGGGAGTTTAATGCAACTTCCATAAGAACCTTAGTGAAAAAGCTAAGAAAAAAACTCCCTCAAAAGACTATAGAGAGTCTATATGGTGGCTACTATAAATTACTTGTAAACTAAACTTTAAACTTGTATAAAAGAGATGCCTGTTGCACCATGCTGATAGACATACTCTACTATAGCACGACGAGCATCAGAGAGTGAATCATACTTTCCAAGAGAGTTCTCTTCGCTAGATGTTTCAAACAGACCCTCTACCTCATCAATAAAATAGTTACTATTTGATATATCTAAACCTATATTTTTTGATTGAACTCTATAAGATACAACTCTTGCCATAATATCTCCTTTGTATTTACAGAATTTTACACAATAAGTGTGTGCCAAATGTGAACTTTTGAAATATATCTAAACCCTCTATACAATATGTCACTCTTTAAGTTGGGATTTTATAACCTCAGCCACCCGAAAAGAGTTGGCATAGATAGTCCAAGTATAGGGGACACTTCCCCCTGTTGGCATAAAAGAGGCATCTGTTACATAGAGATTCTCTAGGTCGTGGGCTTTACAGTTTTTATCTAGGACTGAGGTCTTTGGGTCATTTCCAAAACGGCATCCTCCTGCTATAAGGTTTGGAGGGGGTGAGCTTGATATACTGTACTCTATCTCTACAGCTCCCATTTTTTCTAAAACCTCTACAGCTTTTTGAGCTAGATGTTCGCCTACTTTTAAGTCATGTGGATGGGAGTTCAGATTTATAACACCAACGGGAATACCCCACTTATCTTTTGCACTCTCAGCTACACCTACACTACATTTGTCAGTCGGTAACCAGTCATTAAAGACCTCAAAGGTAAGAACTCTTGATGTTGTAAGTCGTTTGTGAATTTTTTCTGCTAGTTTTTCACCCCACAGAAGATTTCCATCCTCATCATACATCTCTCTTGATGCACGAGGGATAATGTTTTGATGTTCAAAGAGAAAGTCTATCGTTCCACCTTTGTAACTCTTTTGAGCCTCTTCATACTCATACCAATCTTGTAGACTACGGTTAAAAAAAACACCAACCTGCATCAGCTCTTCTCTCTGCTCTTTTGTAAGATTTTCAAATATGAAACGCCCACTTCCACTCCCTCCTGCTGAGAAAATAAGATTTTTCCCAAGCGCTCCACTAGAGTTTGCTAAACCATCTGGAAACTCTGCACTTTTAGAGTTAAGAAGTAACCGTGAACTCTCTATAGCCTGTGCACTCAGAACAAATATTTTGGCGTTTATGGTATGTTTTATCTTATGTTTTGTGTAGTAGTGAGCTTTTGTAACTCTTCCCTCTTTAGACTCAAGCTTATAAACAAAAGCATCTGTAATCACCTTTGCATTACACTTCTGTAAAAGTGCTGCACGCCCACTACTCTTAGCCCCACTAGAGCACCCATAACTACCACAGAAGTTTGAGTAGTAACAGCCATTGCGTCCTAAAGCATTTTGACTTAGAACTGCACGAGGAGTTGGCATGGAGTCAAACGCCAACTCTTTACATGCCTTATCAAACCACTTTGTCACACCATTTGTCTCTAAACATGGGTAGGGAAAGTTAGCTGAAGATCTAGGCTCTTGAAACTTATGCTCTACAACCTCACCACTCACCCCAACAACCTTTTCTACCTTATCGTAATAGGGTTCAAGCTCATCATAGCTGATACACCAATCCACAACATTAGAACCCTCTATCTTTCCATACGTGCTAAGAAGTTTAAAATCTTTTGGCTTCATCCTATGAAAGTAACCACTCATAAGGTTAGAACTCCCTCCCACTAGACTCCCATTCCAGAAGTTCCAGCCTGACTCTTTGCCACTATATGTAGTTACTTCACCTGAGGAATCATACTCATTTATGATGTGATACTGCTCTTTTAAGGGAGGTGTAAACATATCGCGGCGACTTACGGCTAACTCATCTTTGTTAAAATCTTCTTCTCTATAGTTTGCACCCTTTTCTAGCACTACGACATTAAACCCAGCATTGGAAAGTTCATAAGCTATGGGTGAACCACCCGCTCCACTCCCTACAATACAGACATCATACATTATAAGTACTCCTTCGTCGGTCTAGGTTTTCCACCCTCAAACGCCAACCACTTCCATCCAGCTTCACTATTGTTACCACCATATATAGGGTCACCTAACATCGCTTCAAAAATATATCTATTCATAGTATAGATCCAGTTTTCACCCCACTTAGTTTTTGAGATATCTTTTAAAACCTCTTGTCGTGAGGAGGATGAGAGTTTAGTGTAGTTTTGATTATAGATCTCAACCGCTCTCTCATTTAACCACTTTACCCCATTTTTCAGAAAAAGCTTATCCTCTTCTCTAATGCGAGAGTGATGTAAAATAACTCTGTTGAGATAGCCTGAAGTATCTATACCTAGCTCTTTAGCTTTGGGAAAGAGGTCATTTTGAACAACATCTATACTCTCTTTTAAGGTGCTAATATTAAAAAGTTTACAGCCACTCATAACAAAAACGACCGATGAGAGAAAGCCTACTTTTAGGAAGTTTCTTCGTCTCCACGACTCCTGCATCAAAGCCCCTTTTTTTTAATTTTATTATACTCTAACTTTAGATGCTATTTGCCTATAGTATGGTTTAATGCTATACTTCTCTTAAATAACTATTCTAAAGGTAATATGTTTTGTTTAAAAACTATAGTAGTAATATGAGTTCGACAGACTCTATTCTTCGTTTTGTTTTAGCACTCTTACTTATGGTATCTGCACTCCTTTTACAATCTTTACTCTTAGGATTTGTGAGTTTTTTTCTCCTCTATACCTCTATGAAAAAATTCTGTTTTGCATATGACTTTTTTAAGATAAATAAACATTTTGGTAGACAAAACCACTATCTAACTCTTCTTCCAAAGTACAGAACATCCCCTGTGTTTATCTTCGATCAAGATGGAGATACAGTTTATAAAAATGAAGCAGCCTCTACTGTTTTTTCTACACTCAACTCTTCGAAGAGCTTACAGATAGAAAACTTTCAAGAGTTTATAGAGAACGAAAAGAAAAAAAACATCATATACAAACATAAAAATATCTACTTTCAAATCGAAATAATTCCGGTAAAAAAGGAGCAACTTATTTTTGCATACTTTACTGATGTAACTGAAGTTATTGAACTCAATGATGAGATAGAAGAGACACAGAGAGAAGTTATATATGCTATGGGTGAGATTGGGGAGACAAGAAGTAAAGAGACTGGTAACCATGTTAAACGTGTGGCACTCTACTCTAAAAAACTAGCACTCCTGTATGGTCTCTCTTATGAAGAGTCAAATATCTTACAGATGGCTTCACCAATGCATGACATAGGGAAAGTAGGAATTCCAGATGCTATTTTAAATGCACCTAGAAAACTAACAGCACAAGAGTTTGATGTTATGAAAACACATGCAAAGTTGGGCTATGAGATGCTAAAACACTCCAATAAACCTATCTTAAAAGCAGCAGCAATCGTTGCTAATGAACATCACGAAAAATGGGATGGTTCAGGCTATCCAAATGCTACAAGTGGTGAAAATATCCATATATATGGTCGCATAACTGCTGTTGCTGATGTTTTTGATGCACTAGGAAGTGAGCGTGTTTACAAAAAGGCTTGGGAACTCGAAAAGATCTTAGCACTCTTTAAAGAGGAGAGTGGCAAACATTTCGATCCAAGAGTAGTAGAACTTTTTTTAAATAATCTTGAAATATTTCTAGAGATTAGAAATAAATTCAAGGATTAAGATAACAATCTTTTTTATTTATTGGCGTTCTTCATCGCTGCACCACATTTTCCAGCACCGCACTTCATTTTAGAATTTTTCATTGCAGCACCACATTTTCCTGCTCCACATTTCATCTCAGGCATTTTCTTAGCATCTGCAGATTTTGCAGCTCCACATCTTTTTGATGGAGTTTTCATAGCTTTACCACATTTTCCTGCACCACATTTCATATCAGCAGCACTAAGATTAACTACACCGAGACCTGTAAAAAGAGCTGCTCCTAAAAGTAGAGCTGTTAAATTTAACTTTTTCATTTTATATCCTTAAAATTTTAATAGATTGCATTATACACAAAATGATATAATGTCAAATATAAAAAAAAGGTTGCCCCATCATATTAAGTAAAGAGACTCTATTAGAGCAATTTCAATCATTTTGTAAAGAACATAAACCAAAGAGCATGGAAGATGCTGTTGAAAAATTTTCAATTTTTGGTGGTGTTGGCTGGGGAAGTGTAGATACTTCTAGAGATTCCGCTGAACTTATAGAAGAGCTAATCCTTCCTGATTTTCGCTACATTCGTAACGATGTTACAGAACTTACAACAGGTATGCCTCTTCACCACTCTATACTAAGCGCTATAGCCTTAGGTGATGGTCAGACTCATACAGCATTCAAGAGAGCAAATGTCTCTAAAGAGGTTGGAGAAAATGCCGTTGAAGAGCTTTGTGAGAGTGGAATCATCCGACTCGATAAATCAAAAGCTGTTTTTAACTCATGGGATGAGGCACAGAGTGTTTCAAACAAACTCTACTTCACTTCGCCATTTTTAAGATTTTGGTTTGCCTTTATCTCACCTATCTTTAAAGGTATCCGTGATGGTGACTACAAAGAGTTTAGAGAACGCTTTGAAAATAGAAAAGCGGAGTTTATCCAACTCACTTTTGTTGAGCTCTCACAAGAGCTCATAGCACTCAACTTCTCCAAAGAGGACAGACTCAAAGAGATAGGAAGTTACTGGGACAAAAACATAGAGCTCGACATCTATGCTAAAACAGAATCTGGAAAAACTATAGTTGGCGTTTGCAAATACACAAACGCCAAAGTCAAAAAGAGTGAACTCACAAAGCTTCAAGAGGCTTGTAAGGAAGCGAAAATAGATGCTGACATCATGATTGTAGTTGCCAAAAATGGTTTCTCAAATGAACTCAAAAATCTCAAAAGTCCTACTCTCAGACTCATCACCCTTAAAAACTTCAAAAAGCTAGTTGAGTAGTTGATGTCCTCTATCACACCAACACTCTACTTCCTCCGCTCTAGTGAGAGTAAAATCGTTCAAGATATGACAAAGTATGCACACAAAGAGGCTCCTCACCTCAATATCTACTACGATTTTTACGGTTTAACAGCCAAAGACTTAGGTCTTTATGCTCTTGTAGATAATGTTATTGCAGGTGCAATCTGGACAAGAAAACTAGATGATGGCGTTCCCATTTTAAGCATGGCTGTTCTTCCTGAGTTTAGAAGCAAAGGAATAGGAACTGCAATGATGGAA
>Ga0256826_1001870_pt1 | contig 13048 bp, 14 predicted proteins | sample CV79metaG_FD_185975 | JGI IMG/M metagenome (GOLD analysis project Ga0256826, IMG submission 185975) | Hydrothermal vent microbial communities from East Pacific Rise, Pacific Ocean - CV79 | ecosystem: Environmental > Aquatic > Marine > Hydrothermal vents | place: Pacific Ocean: East Pacific Rise...
AGGAATGCCCTTCTCTGCTATTGCATTAGAGAACATGGAAAAATTAGCAAAACTAAATGTTATAATTGCCCCACCTGTTTTGGGTTATTACTCAGAGTCAAGTAGCATTGAAGAGATGGAACGTTTTATCATTGGTAAATGGTATGATGTTTTAGGTATTGAAAACAATCTATATGAAAGATGGAGCTAACATGAGCAAACGCGCAATATATCCTGGAACTTTTGATCCTTTAACACTTGGACATTTAGACCTTATTGAACGTTCTTCTAAAATGTTTGAGCAAATCATTATTGCCATTGGTAACAACCCAGAAAAGAATCCAATGTTCAATGTAGATGAGCGTAAACAGATGATTCAAAAAGCAACGGCACATCTACCAAATATTCAAATTGTAATTTTTCACTCTCTATTGGTTGATTTATGTAAGGAAGAAAAAGCAAATATAATTATTCGTGGTGTTCGTACAGTTACAGACTTTGAATACGAAATGCAAATGAACCATGCAAACGTTTCTCTAAACAAAGAGATAGAGACCATTTTTCTTATGCCAAGTTTAGAGACAAGTTACATCTCCTCTTCTGTAGTTCGAGCTATTTTAAAGTTTAACGGAGAGATTGATCACCTAGTTCCAAATTCCATATTAAATAATATTAAAGGTAGAAAATAATGTACATACTCTTTGAAGGCATCGACACTTGTGGGAAAAGCACCCAAATTGAGCTTGTAGCAAACACTTTTGATAATGTAGTACTTACTAAAGAGCCAGGAGGAACAGCTTTTGGCATTCAAGCAAGAGAGATTTTACTGCAAGATTCACTTACTTCTAAAAGAGCTGAACTTCTTCTCTTTTTAGCAGACAGAGCCGAACACTATGCCCAAGTAATTAAACCCAATAAAGAGAAACTCATAGTCTCTGACCGTGGTTTTCTCTCTGGTATTGGTTATGCCTTAGCCAATGGTGACTTTGAGTTTAACCATTTAGTAGAACTAAATAAATTTGCACTTGAAGAGCATTTTCCAGATTTGATTATTTTATTTATTACAAATATGAAAACCTTACAACAACGTACTTCTGAAAAAACATTAGATGGCATTGAACTTAGAGGTTTAGAGTACCTCATGTCCGTTCAAAACCATATGGAAGAGAGTTTGAAACATTTAGATATTCCATATTTGTTAGTTGATGCTACAGATAGTATTGAGAATATTCAAGAGATTATTTCTAAAAGAATTCATCAACTATAGGTGTGGTAATCATGTCACACACCAAATAGAAATCTAAACCTCTACCACAATTCGAAAACCTACAAAATAATTTCGAGAAGTAGCCCCAAGGTTAATACGTCTAGCACTTCTACAATTTGTAGGTTCTGCACTCCAAGCACCACCTCTTAAACTCATTCCCTTATCACTTTGAACATTATGATGTGTTCCATCTCTTGGAGTTACATCATAGTTTTCAGCATATCGGTCAAGCGTCCACTCCCAAATATTTCCATACATATCATACAGACCCCAAGGGTTTGGTTTTTTTGTTCCTACATCATGTGTTACTTTTTCAGAATTCTCTTTACACCAAGCATACTCACCTAAAAGCGTCTCGTCATGACCAAAAAAATACTTCTGCGTTGACCCTGCCCTACAAGCATACTCCCACTCTGCTTCAGTTGGTAGTCGTACAGTTTTCCCTTCACGTTCACTCATCCATTTACAATAAGCCACTGCATTTAACCAAGTAACACGACGAACAGGAACATCTACACCTAAATGCTCATGCTTCTCTTTTGGCATCTCTACTCCTGTTGCTTCTGCATAAAGCATATAATCTTCTACCATTACTTGATATTTTGACATTAAAATATCATAGTCAATAGTCACCTCGTGTACTGGCATCTCATTTAACATATATTCACTACCCATTAAAAAGGTTCCTCTTGGAATTTTTATATAGTTCTTTTGTATCATTCTGCTACCTTTATATATTAAGAAAGAAGATATAACATGATTATGTTTATAGATTGTTTTTTTGAAAGAAGATAAGAAATAACTTCACTCGTTTAATAGAGTGAAGTTTTAAATATTTATATTTTATGGTAAATAGAACTCATACTCATATTGTGTATTAGCACACTCTTTTGCTTTAGCGTTATCATCAATAAACATAAGGTTTTTTGCATCTGTTAAACAATCATCATCAATAAATGCAACTTCACCTAAACCTTTTTGAAGATAAAAAGATGATTTATTATAAATTGTATGTGAACCGTTTAAGTCAGTCCCAATACCTGCATTTAAAATATCTTGTTTTACATCATAAATAATTTCACCTTCTATAAGACATTCAATTTTTAACAAATCTCCTCTATAAACATTATCACCTTTTTCAAATTTCTCTTCTTTACTCTTAATAGTACAAACATGTGTTAACTTTGCACTAGTAGTACCTAAATCATCATTAATACCATATTCTATATTTTTAGAAAAGAATGTATCGCCTAAATCAATGTTTCTATACATTGTTTCAATACTATTCCCCTCTACTTTATCAAAGTAAGTTGTTGTAATATTTTTATCACTAAATACAACTTCCTCTGTAACTTCTCCATCAATTGAAGTAGTAATAGTATTTCCATTAACAACTATAATTTCATCAGAATGTGATTTATCTATAATATTATTATGTTTTTCAGTATTGATAAATGTTTTAGTCATAGATTCACTTGGAAAGTATTCAGCTAAGTCAATAGACCCTTCTCCATCATTTTTAGAAGAAGATGAAGATCCTCCACCACATGCTGTTAGTAACACTGTTGCTACCAATAAAGATATGTATTTTTTATTCATTGTAAATACCCCTTATTAAATTATTTTAAAAGTATATTATAGCATATGCTATTTGTATTTTTTATTTAAAAAAAATATTAACATAGCTATCCAAGTTAAAAAAATTTATAAAAATTCTAAATTTATTACTTTTATTTTTTTTGAAGTCCCATAAATAGTCTCTTTCTCCAAATCAACTAGATACAAAATTTCATGTGGAATCATATATCCTTTTTCTAACTTAGCAACCCCTGCACTCATGGCTGCTGAAATGTGTCGTATGCATAACTTATAAGCTTCTGTACTGCCATCACTGTTGTAAAAAAGTAACTCATCATAGTTTTTAATTTTCTCTCTAAATGCTTCCGTCATTAATTCTCTTTATATAGTTTATATTTTTCCACTATTTTATCAAATTAACAGTATAATTCCAAAAAAATATAGGAACAAATAATGATAAATGCACTTCGAGGAATGAAAGACTTAACTTTTGAAGAGAGTGAACTGTTTATGCATATTGTTGCTACTGCTACTAAAGTAGCAAAAAAATATGGTTATGAGTACATTGAAACCCCAATTTTAGAAGAAACAAAACTTTTTAAACGTTCTGTTGGTGAGAGTTCTGATATTGTAGGAAAAGAGATGTACCAGTTTATGGACAAAGGTGACAACGATGTTTGTATGCGTCCAGAGGGAACTGCTGGTGTGGTTCGTTCTTTCGTTCAAGCTAAACTAGACCGTCGACAAAATGAAAAGTTTAAGTTTTTTTACTATGGTCCAATGTTTCGTTATGAACGTCCACAAAAAGGTCGTCTAAGAGAGTTTCACCAGTTTGGTTGTGAAAGTTTTGGAGAAGCTTCTGTTTACGAAGACTTTACCATTATTACTATGATTGGTGACATTTTTAAAGAGCTTGGCATTGGTTATGACTTGCAGATTAACTCTCTTGGTTGTCCTATATGTATGCCTCCTTACAAAGAAAATCTTATTGGCTTTTTAACAGAGTGTAAAGATGAGCTTTGTGAAGATTGTAATCGTCGTATTGGGACAAATCCAATTCGTGTTCTTGACTGTAAAAATGAGAAGTGTCAAACCCTTTTAACAAACTCACCAAAACTAATGACTAATCTTTGTGAAAGTTGTGATACAGACTTTAAAAAACTTACACAATTACTTGACAATGCTCAGACTGGCTATGAAATAGACACTCACTTGGTTCGTGGACTTGACTACTACTCTAAAACTGCATTTGAGTTTGTCTCTAATGAAATTGGAGCTCAATCTGCCATTGCTGGTGGTGGTCGATATGACAAACTTGTAGAGTTTTTAGATGGTAAACCCACTCCTGCTGTTGGTTTTGCTTTAGGAATTGAGCGTATTATGGATTTGGTTCAAATGCCAGAGCTTGAAAGAGAAGGTTATTACCTTGGTGCAATGGATCAAGAATCAATAGACTCTCTTTTCCCTCTAGCTTCTGCAAAAAGAGCTACCCAAAAAGTAAGTGTTGAGTATACTCCTAAAAAGCTCAAAGCACACCTTAAAAATGCAGATAAAGTAAATGCTCGTTACTGTGCTGTTATTGGTGAAGATGAACATAAGAATGAAACCATTTGGGTTAAAGATTTGGTTGAAAAAACAGAAGAAACCGTAGCTCAAAAAGAGTTTTAAACTTACTTTAACAGTATTTGTTTTTAATCTGTACTGTTAAAATTAATTTAAAATTTTAAGTAATATTTTATATAAAAACGATATTATACATTAAGAGGTTTTTATATGAAGCAAAATATTTTTCAAATAATCTTTATAATATCATTTTTTATTTTTGGTTGGTATGCTCATGATATACATATTCAAAAACAAAAAAATATTCTTAAGACAAAAACTATTTCTAGTAAAAAACCAGTTATTGTTATACCCCCTACTATCTTAGAAAAAATCCAAGCTAAAAAACAACTTGATGTAATTATTTTAAATGCACCTACTGTCTACTATGTAGGAGCAGATAACTATCAAGGATTTGAATATGACCTTATTTCTGCTTTTGCAAAAAGTATAAATGTTAAATTAAACCTAACCATTGTCCACACTATTAAAGAAGCATTAGAACTCACTAAAAAAGGAATTGCTGATATTACGGTTGCTTCTCTTACAGCTACTAAAGAGAGAGAAAAAGCATTTAAATTTGGTCCTTATTATCATAGTATAACGGAACAACTTATTTGCCATAAAAGTCTTTTTAAAAAAGATCATATACCTAAAAATTTTGAAGAGTTAATTGATTTAAATATTACTGTTGCTAAAGATACAAACCATGAAACTACACTTAATAAATTAAAAAATAAAATTGATGATTTTGATTTTAATACAACCGTAGATTTTTCTACAGAAGAGCTATTATTTAAAATTTGGAAAAAAGAAATCGATTGTACTGTAGCTGATTCACATGCATTTATGATTAGTCAACGTTACTATCCTGAATTAATCAAAGTCATGAATATGAGTGAAAAAAAGAATCTTGCTTGGATTATACAAAAAGGTGATGACTCCCTAAATGAAGCCCTTTTTAGATGGTTAAATAAGTTTGAACGTTCAGGAAAAATGGCTGAACTTAATGGTTTTTATTTTGATTTTTTAAATATTTTTGATTACTATGATACAAAAATATTTCACAAACGTTTAAAAAGTACTCTTCCTAAATATGAGAAATATTTTAAAAGAGCTGGAAAAAAATATCATATTCCATGGGTAATATTAGCTGCACAATCATATCAAGAATCTCATTGGGATCCAAATGCAAAAAGTTTTACAGGTGTAAGAGGTATGATGATGCTTACAAATAATACAGCTAAACTTCTTGAAGTAAAAAATCGTATTAATGCTAAAGAAAGTATTTTTGGTGGTGCAAAGTATTTTGCTATGATGAGAAAAATTTTTCCAAAAGAAGTAGAAGGCAAAAATCTTTGGGCATTTACTTTAGCAGCATATAACGTTGGTCTAGGGCATGTATATGATGCACAAAAACTTGCAACAAAACTCAATAAAAACCCATATTCATGGAAAGATTTAAAGACAGTATTACCTTTATTATCTCAAAAAAAATATTATAAAAACTTAAAATATGGTTATGCTAGAGGAACTGAACCTGTTCGTTATGTTGATGCTGTTCAACACTACTATGATATTATAGTTCAAAGTAAAATGCCAAAAATAACAAACATAGTAAAAAGTGAATCTAACACTACAAAAGATACTAATAATACAAAGGGAACTATATAAAAAAGAAAGTATAATTTTATATATAATTTTGATATATTTTAGGGAGTTACCAATGAAACTTGGCGTAAATATAGACCATATTGCTGTTTTAAGAGAAGCAAGAAAAATAGCAGATCCCAATCCACTAGATGCACTTAGTATTGTTAAACGTGCTGGTGCTGACCAAATTACAATACACCTACGTGAAGATAGACGACATATACAAGATATTGATGCACTTAACATCATTTACCACTCTTCTTTACCTGTTAATCTTGAATGTGCATTGGCACCTGAAATTATTGACATTGTTTGTGAATTACAACCTCATAGAGTTACTCTTGTTCCTGAGAAACGTGAAGAGGTTACCACAGAAGGTGGATTAGATATTTTTTCTAATGCTGAACAACTTACAAAAACCATTCGAAGACTACATCAACATGAAATTGAAGTTTCACTTTTTATTGATCCTACTTTGGAAAATATTGAAATGTCTCAAAAACTAGGTGTTGAGTGGATTGAGTTTCATACAGGTAAATATGCCAATATATATGCCATGCTCTTTTCAAATTTAGGAAATACACATCACTGTATTAAAGAACTTGAACTACCAAGAAATGAATTAACTCAAATGTTAGAAGAGGAATTAACAGTATTACGCTCTCTTTCATGTGATGCAATGGAGCTTGGTTTAAAAGTTGCAGCTGGTCATGGACTAAATTATCAAAATGTTACAGAAATTGCTGATATAGAGACTATTGAAGAGCTAAATATTGGTCAAAGTATTATTGCCCGTTCAATTTTTACAGGTCTTGAACAAGCAATTTTAGATATGAAAACACTACTTATACGATAAAATTTATTATAGAGGAAAATATGAATAGAATATTACAAATGTTAGAGCTACAACAAGAGTTAAATGATGCGACCAATGGTCTAAACTGGGAAGAAGGAACTACCAAAAATGGTAAAAAAATTGATTGGAGACGTTGTATCTATCTTGAAGCAGCTGAACTTGTCGAATCTTACCCTTGGAAACACTGGAAAAACATTGATGCAACACCAGACTATGCAAATATTAAAATAGAGATTGTAGATATTTGGCACTTTATAATGTCAGAAGCTATACGTCTTTATAGAGTTGAAAATATCGGTTCAATCATAGATATTTCAACTACTATTATAAAAATGCAAGAATTTGATGAGTTTTTAACTGCTAAACAAGGTGAACAACTTGATGTCTATGATGAGATTGCATTAGTAGAAGAGATGATTAAAACACTCTTTTGTGAAAATGATATTAACTCTTTACTTATTTCATTTTTAACTATGTCATCTAAACTGGGTCTCAAGCTACCAGAACTTTATGAACTTTATATTGGAAAAAATATTTTAAATAAGTTTAGACAAAATCATGGATATAAAGAAGGCTCTTACATTAAAGAGTGGCATGGAAAAGAAGACAATATTGTTATGCAAGAGATATTAGCTTCTAAAAGTGATATTACTCCTGAAGCACTCTATATTGCTTTAGAGTTAAAATACCCTAAAGCATAGATTTATTATTGAAATGAAACATGCACCTCTACGGTACATGTTTCATTAGCTCAACAGTTGTAACGCCATTTCCAACTGAAACCTCTCTAACTAAACGCACAGATTTTGATTTAGAAAATCCACACTCTTCGGCACACTTAATTGTTCCAACTAAGTAATATTCACCTTTAGGAACACCATAAAAATTAAATTTACCAGCATTATCAGAGTAGGTAAATTTCATATAATTATAAAGTCTTTTATCTGTTTTAGAGAGTTTATATCCAGCTAAATAACTCTCTTGATACCATTGTCTAGAATAAGATGTTACTGGATTTAACCATAATTTTAATTTATCTCCAGTAACTTTTTCAGATGTATGAGAATTTTCTAAATAAATTCGTCCACTAACTGTACTTCTTCCTCTTTTTTTAACATATCTATACTCCTCTTCTGGAAAAGGAATACGTTCAATAAGCTCATTTTCTGTATGTGGTACAGAAAGGTTTGCATCAAGTGCCGTACCCAATGTTGGATTATTGGTAGGAACATTAACTCTATTTCCAAGGTTTGTATTGTTACTACTTCTTCCCAACAATATTTCTTCTTTAATAGCAGGTCTTTTTACTGGAGTAGTTACAGGTCTTTGAACACTGTTACCTTGAGGATAAACTAAAATAGTACGTTCACTACATCCCACAAATCCCAATATTGTTAACGATAGTAAAGCATGTTTAACTGTTTTTTTACACATTTAATCTCCTAATATTATGTTAAAATTCTATTTTCCCAAACAGAACTCTCCAAACATTTTATCTAAAATTTCTTCAGAATCATATGGTTTTGAGATAGAAGCAAGAGCTGATATTGCATCTTGAAGATGATAAGAGAAAAACTCTAATTCACCTAAAAGTAAGGGTTCCTTTGCCTCTAAAATTGCTTGTTTCGTTTTTTGAACTGCTTCAATTTGACGTGTAGAAATAAGCATTAATTCTTCATCTTGACCTATACTATTAAAAAATTCTTCTAGTCTTTTACTTAAAATCTTAAAATCATTTTTAGCAGATACATTAAGCGTATCAAATGCCTTTAACGGTTCTAAATTTAGAAGTGGGACTAAATCAGACTTATTTAACGTAACAATTAACTCTTTATCTTCTATAGCATTAATAATCTCAAGAATTTTTTGATCTTCTTCATCAAACTCTCTGCTTAAATCAAACAGAGCAATAACTACATCTGCATCTTTAATCGATTCTAATGAACGCTCTACACCAATCTTCTCAATACTATCACGTGCATCACGAATTCCAGCAGTATCAATAAGACGTATAATATGTGTCCCAATACGTACTTGCTCTTCAATAGTATCACGAGTTGTTCCTGCTATATCACTAACAATAGCTCTTTCATGTGCTAAAAAACCATTTAAAAGTGAACTCTTACCAACATTTGGTTTTCCAATAATAGCAACTCTAAAACCTTCTATAAGACCTTTACGACGATGAGATGCATCCACAATATTTTCTATTTTTAAAACCAATGCATCTAATTGTGTTACAATATTTTCCAAAATATCTTCTGGAATATCCTCTTCAGCATAGTCAATCATTACCTCAGAATAAGCAGTAGCTCGAAGCATCGCTTCCCTACTCTCATCAATGAATTCTTTTAAATCACCTTTGAGTTGTTTTGCTAAAATTTTTGCAGCATCAACTGATTTTGCTTCAATAAGTTTGGCAATAGCTTCTGCTTTAGTTAAATCTATTTTCCCATTTAAAAAAGCCCGTTTTGAGAACTCACCAGGTTCAGCTAAAACTGCCCCATGGGCTAAAAGTGTCTCCAAAATTTCTTGTGCAACAATCATTCCACCATGACATTGAAACTCAACAATATCTTCACCTGTAAATGAATGAGGGTTTTTAAAATAGATTAAAATAGCGTGATCTATCAGATCATTATCTTTATTATAAAGAGAAGTTAAATGAGCATATCTTGGTTTGATGTCTGTTTTGTGAGAAATAGTTTTAGCAAGAGTAAGTGATAAAGCACCACTTACTCGTATAATAGAAATTGAAGAAATACCAGTTGCTGTAGCAATGGCAGCTATTGTACTAGACATAAATAGTTAATCACTTTTACGTGTATTAAATTTATTAATAATAATAAATTTTTTGCCATCTTTACCTGTTTTAATTGCAATATATTTATCAGGGAACATTGCACGTAATTTCTCTAAAGCAATTTGCACTAAAATTCCGTCAAGTGGTTTAGTTTTACCTTTACCATGCTCAATAATATGTTCAGCAATTGGTTTTAAATAATTATCAATCATCTCTTCTTGTGCTTGTATAAACTCTGCAATTTCAAGTTTAATATAAAGATCATATTGAGCATTTATCCAATTAAATAGCATATAAGAAAGAGCATTATATCTGTATCCCTCTTTACCAATAAGTAGTGCAGCATCTTCACCATCTATAAAGATATGAGCTATACCATTAAAAACATCTACCTCTACAGTATCAATTTCAAAACAAGCAACTTTCATAAGTTTTTGAATTTTCTTTTCAATTTCTATAGATTTCTCTCTATTCTCAGGCGTATCTCGATCATCATCAAAAATAGTATCATCTACTTTTTCTTCAACAACATCTTCTGTATTTTTTGTAAAGAACCCATCAACAATTTCATCTTTTTTCTCAACAACATTTGAAAAATCAATGCTTTTTTCTTCTTGAACATTCTCTTCTACTTCTTTAGAAACTACAACTTCTTTTTCCTCAGTAATACTTTCAAGAACTCGTTCAATTTTTTCTTTCGCAGGAAGTTCTTCTTTTAAAACTTCTTTCTTTTCTGTTTTTCTATCAATAGAAATACTCTTCTTAACAGCAATAATAATAGCTGTTTTTTTAAATAATCCCATAACTCCAGATGTTGGATGTTGGACTATTTCATAATTTATCTCTGTTACAGAACATGATAACTCTTTCGCTGCCTTGCTGTAGGCTTCCTCTAATGTGTCAGCTTCAATTCTTTTCATTTGCATCTCCTCGATATCCCCATATTTATATTTTATTTTTGTAATGCTACTTTAGCAGCTTTTTGTTTTTCGTATGCACTATTAATAATCATTTGTTGCACAATTGTAAATAAGTTATTCACTAACCAATAAAGTACTAATCCAGCAGGGAATGTCAAAAAGAATACCGTCATTACAACTGGTAACCATTGGAAAATTTTCTGTTGCATAGGATCAGTCATTGTATTTGGTGTCAATTTCTGTTGATACCACATAGATGCACCCATTAAAATTGGAAGTACATAAAATGGATCTTGTATTGAAAGATCTGAAATCCATAATGCCCATTCAGCACCTTGTAACTCTACTGAGTTTAAAAGAACTCGATAGATTCCAAAGAAAATTGGAATTTGTAAAATCATAGGAAGACATCCACCCATTGGATTTGCCCCATTTTTTTTGTACATCTCCATCATTTTTGCATTCATCTTTTGTGGATCTTTTCCATGCTTCTCTTTAAGTGCTTTCATCTGTGGTGCAAGATCTTTAAGTTTTTGCATAGACATCATACCTTTGTATGAAAGTGGAAAAAGTACAAGTTTTACAAGTAATGTAAAGAGTACAATAGCCCATCCCCAGTTACCAATAAGATTATGGAACCATTGAAGAAGCTTAAACATCGGTTTTGAAAGGAAAGTTACAAGTCCATACTCAAGAGCATCTGTTAGTTCAGGATTAATATTTTCTAAAATATTTGACTCTTTTGGTCCAAGGTATCCATGTAAGGCAAAAGATTGTTCACCCTGTACAAAAACTAAAGCATTTTCATCTTTAGTAACTTGTGTATAGATATTCAATGGTTTTTCAAAATTATATAAAATAGAGGTAAAATATCTATCAAATGAAGATGTAAATTCAACATTTGGAATGGTTAAATCTTTCTCTGCATCACCATCTTCTATAATCTCAATTTCTCCATTATTTTTCTTAATCATAATTCCTTGAACAACCATATATCTAGTATGGTCTGCACTTGGTCTCTCACCCGTCATAATAAAATACTGTTCAGGAGTAGAAAGATTTATATTAATGTCATAATGACCATCTTTATAGAAAGTTAACTCTTTAGTCACTGTAGTAGAACTTAACTCTTGAGTTAAAATAAGTTTAGATTCACCAGAACTTAAATCAACTTTTGATGTAGATGCAGAGTATGGTGTTTTAAGTGCTTCTGTATTTAAAGCAGTATCAGAAAAACGAATCTCTAATGGTTTAACCCATAAAGGATTTAAGAGTTCTAATTTTTTACCTTCATACTCATATTTTTTCTCTAACATTGTTACTTGTGCAATACGACCCAATTCATCTATATTATAAATAAATTTATCTGAATTAACAGTTGATAATGCTTTTACTGTGGATAAAGGTGCTGTAGAAGAAGCAACTGGTGCTTGTGTTGATGGTGCTGTGTTATTAACAATTTGTGGTGCTGACTGTGTACTATTAATTGTTTTATTAGTATCCAGCATGGTTGAAGTTTTTGGTGTAAAAAAGTCAAAAGCTATAAGTACTATAAATGACAATGTCAATGCAAGTAAAAGCCGTTTTTGAAGATCGTTTTGTTGTTCCACTAGAAATTACCTTTTTTATTCTTTAATATATTAAATATATATTTTATGTTAAATTATATTAATATTTTAAGAATTATATTTAAATTTATAGGTAAATTATATCAAAAAGTGTTTAAAAAAATCATTGTATGAACGTTTTTAAACGCTTTAATGCAATAAATATCTCTTCTGTGGTTTTATTATACTCACTTGTGAGCAAATTTGGTTTTGCAACAAGTATATATTTACCAGTTTTAAGATTATTAATATTATTGAGAAAGTGAGCACGTAGAAGTCTTTTAGCTCTATTACGATGGACAGCATTGCCAACTTTTTTGCTGGCAACTATCCCAACTTGATACTTATCTTCCGAAGATTGGAAGAATAGTACAAATTTTGATGTGTGTACAGTTTTAGAGTTATTGTAAACTCTATTGAACTCTTTAGTAGTTTTTACACTACTAAAATGTTTTAAACTGCTAATCTTTTTCTACCTTTTGCTCTTCTAGCAGAAATTACTTTTCTTCCGTTTTTAGTTTTCATTCTTGTTCTAAATCCGTGAGTTCTTTTTCTTGGTGTGTTATGTGGTTGAAATGTTCTTTTCATAACTAAGTACCATCCTTATTAGTATTTTACTCAGTCATAAACATGAGCATTAATTTGAAACGCGATTTTACACCAACTATGCTTAATATGTTGTTAGAAAACCTAACAAATTCTACTAGAACACTTTAATTTGTGATTTTTTGGTTATATTTTCATCTTTATTCTAATCATATCCTTATTTAAGAAACAGTATTT
>Ga0256826_1001871_pt1 | contig 13042 bp, 4 predicted proteins | sample CV79metaG_FD_185975 | JGI IMG/M metagenome (GOLD analysis project Ga0256826, IMG submission 185975) | Hydrothermal vent microbial communities from East Pacific Rise, Pacific Ocean - CV79 | ecosystem: Environmental > Aquatic > Marine > Hydrothermal vents | place: Pacific Ocean: East Pacific Rise...
TCTGTTATAAAGCTCACACCCACTGATACCATCTCATTATTAAGTGTCTCATTACAGATCTCTTTAGTTGTTTTAAGTACACAATCTTTTTCTAAAAAGTATCTTCTATTTCCAATTTTCAGTGATGATTTATAGCAAGCCTTGCCTTTATACTTGTTAATAAACAGCTCATCAAACTCCAGGTTTACACAACCACCAACTACACTATCCCCACTTGTAAGAGTCTCTATGTTCTCATATAGCTCAATATATATTGGTATTGTAGAGATTTTATACCCTTCTATTTCAGCTGCCTCACTTGGTGAGGTTGGTAGTTGAAATCCTCCAGGCTCTACAGGAGGAGGTGTCACAGTTTTTTCATATATCGTAGTAAAAATAAAGAGTCTATTTACATCTATGTATTGACTCATTACAACATCTACATCTTTTAAAAATGTAACTTTCACTGAACCAATCGGACGTCTTATAAATAATTTTTCTTTGAGTTGTGTGGAAATATTTGCAACACCACCAGAAAGAGGCATTTCAAAACTCCCCTCGCTAAACTCAAAACGGACTCTATCACTTACTCCAACACTATCTTTTGCTAAAAGTTGATTAATAACATGTTTCTTTTGCTGAAGTATCTCTAAATGTTTATAAGTTACTGTCATATCTGGCTTACTTAGTGTCTCATACTTTGGGATATAGGCTGGAATTGGAGCACTCATATGTGAACTCACACCACTTGGTGTTACACTTACCACTCTATACCAGTACTGCTTACCTCTTAACACATTCGAATCACTAAATGAGATTCTTTTTTCATGTGTTTGTACTATCTTTTGTATAAGATACTTTTTAGCACCTGCTGGATAACTAGAGATATTACACTTCTGTGCTTCTGACTCATCACTATCATTATAACCATCAAGGTCGAGATCTTCAAATGAAGCAGCCTCTGCAGAGTTATCAAATCTATAGATAAAATACTCAGAGACATTAAAGTTGACCACATACCCATTTTCTTCATCACAACTTTCATCTTTTTTCACAAAATGAACTCTTGCATTTAAACTTACTAAATCTGTACTACAAACTTTCATATCTTTATGAGAAGCTGCATATGAAGTAAAATTTACAGTATCAAAACTCAAAGATGCCTCATACTTTACATCTATTAAACTAGTCGAAATATCCTCTTGAGCTATAAATATATTGCTCGGAGCAGGTGGTGGAAGTAGATCTGGAATCACTACTTTTGTATAAGCTGTCTTTCCATAATTTCCTGTATAATCTTTACTTACTAAAAAGTAGTAACGAATCTCTCCCGGTTTAAAACCTCTTGATTTAAGATCTTTTTGCATCTCATAATAAGGAGACTCTCTAAGTGTAATACTACTCGCCTTTTTAAGTTTATGAGCCAAAAGAGAAACTTCTCCATTAGCATCATGCGAACTTCCTTCTGCTAAAGATCTAATATCAACACCTACTGCCCATGCCTCTGTAGAACTATCTGTAGAACTGTATGATTGAGTAGAGTAGTAGAGATCATACCCTGATGAAGTAATACTATTTACAAAAGACTCACTACTATTATTCCCTCCATCTCTCCAGCTTAAAGCTACTCGGAAGTCATCAAGTCCATAACGATTGTCATTACATTGTGACTCTCTAGTCTGTTCAAAGGCTAATGCTTTTAGAGCAAGTTGTACTTGTCCAAGTTTAACATCTACTTTTCCAAGAATAATACTCTTAGAATCCATAAGATCTTTACCTATGAGTTTATAAGATATAGAAGAGAGAGTTTTATCATAAGTGGTATCAACAAAAGCTCTATTTCGTACTACTGCTACATGAAAATTACTTCGAGATTGAAGGATACCCCAATACTCATCAGATTCAAGGCAATCAAAAAGCTTCTCTCCTATATTTGTTATATTTGCATTACTACACTCTGATGTATTGGTAGTTGATATCTTTTCAATTATCCTAAAAAAATCTCGCTGTGCTGCTGCTTGTGCAAATATTTTTGTGATAGAACTACTACTCATACTCTTTTGTGCAGGTGCAGACAGAAGAAGTTTATCTCCACTACTATCCTCTCTCCATAGCTCAAAAGTCTCAATATCTTTTGGAAAACTACTTCCAATACTATCCCAACGTAGATAAATTCCTTTCTCATTTTTAGCGTTTATTGAGATAGACCCTAATCTATCTTCTTTTGCAACAAAGAAAAACTCTCTTTGCTGTGAAGCAAAAATCCCAAGTGTTAAAGCCAGTAAAATTATTAATATCTGTAAAGTTTTCATTAGTTATCTCCTTGTAAAAAAGGTAATTCTGGTTTTGTCACAAAGTTACTCAGTTTCAATTTTGTTTTTTTGCCATTTTCATTTTTTTGACGAACAACTGTAAATCCAGCACCGTATTTAATACACCCTTTTTCATCTTCAAGAATATCATCAAAAGATTGCCAAGTCGCTGGATTACAACGTTTTCCTATTGACCCAGCTGTCCAACCATCTCCGACATAACGAACTACACCACCCGACTTTTCTCTTAAAGCCATAAGATTTCCACTAACATACAGAGATGTAACTTTTCCAAATACTCCACCACCAATGAGACCACCCTGTGTTAAAGGAGGTCCGTCTAAGGACCATACTCCAAGCTTAGCTCGTAGACCAAGGGAGATAGTTTTCCCATCAGGACTTGCATATATTGGCATCTGCCCTTCACCATAAACTAAATAGCCTTTAAAATGGTTCTGGGGAATTGTGACATACTCCTCTATACTTTCTGGAACAAGAGAATCAATAATTTTTTTATTACAAACATTACCAACTAAAAAACTCATACCAAACTGAACTGTTTCTATATTTGCACTCACTTTTGCACCTAAGAACTGCTCTGAACCACCAACTCCCAGGGCTAGTCCCATATCGTAGAGTTTAAACTTCTCAAACTCCATTCCATCTTGAGAACTTATAGCACCGAATAGACCTTTCAGTTCTGGTTTACGTGACTCTAAATCTAGCTCATTTTTACCAAGAACTACACCAAGTTCTAAGTAATCAACAGCAAGTTTTCTCTTAGCAAGTTTCATAGAAATTTCTTCTGTTGAAATAGAGACTCTCATATTACTGTTCTCACTATCTCCTTTACAACCAGAACTCCCTTCATATGCTTCATTAACCATATCTAGGTTAGCTGAAAACTGCATATCTTTATCATCATTTTTCTTAGCTGGATTTGTATCTTCTCCTCCACCAAAACTGCCTCCACTACTCTCTTCATCACTTGATGTAGTGCTATTCTCATCCTCATTTGTACTATTTTCATCAGATGCAACTGTAAATGATGCAGTGATGTGGACTCTATGTATCTCATCCTCTCCTACAACTGCATAACCATCCATTCCTGCTGCATCAATAGGTATTTTTGAGAATCTTGCTGATGATTTTTCTATTGCTTTATTAAGTTTATCACTTACTGCACCTAAAACATCATTAAGTATAGAATCGTATACAGCGAAAATATGTAAGACTAACTCTTGGATCTTATCTATTTTTGGTTGCATTTTTTCTCGTACTTTTCTATCTAACTCCTGCATCACATCTAGTTGCATTACTGCATAAACTGTAAGCATTCTATATTCATCAGCACTTAAACGTGGAAGTTTTTTTGAAACTTGTGCCATTTTTTGCAGATTAGCACTCATTTTTCTCTCATATATATCTGTTAGTTTTTCTTTGAGTTGTGTCATATTTGAATCTTCATTGATATTATCTATAATACTAATATACTCTCCAAGCTCACTATCATAAAGAGCTATCTGGAATTTTTGTAACTCTGTAATTACTCTACGTTTTTGATCATCTATTCGTACTAATGTCGCATTAAGTTCTTTAATATCATCAAGTGCATCATCAAGTCTAGGACAGAAATCATTATCTACCCAATTTTTTGTTTTCTCATAAGCTGCATCTATTTTTTCTGGTTCCATCGCTATAATCATCTCTTTAACACTATCGAGTCTTGTATGAACTCTTGCCTTTACCTCGGCGTTTAATCCTCCAACATAATTTAAAAAAGTCAACTTATCTATTGCGGCATCAACATCATAGTTTTTTAGTTTCTTTGCTAAATCTACACTATACTTAATAGAGTTCAAAAACTTGTTTTGCACCACTATTTTTTTATTTATCTCATCATAGGTCTCTGTTTGTACTTCAAGTATATTTTCTAAAGAGCACTTCTCCTCTGTTGTCCCTATCGCATATTTATATATTTTAATTCGGATTTTTGGTAACAAATCACCTGCTTTTTCAAAATCTGGAATATGTTGAAGATCCTCGATATGTCTGTCTGTTATGATTATAAGTGCTTGGCGTGCTTCTACTGCCAGATGAAGTCTACGTGCAACATCTGATGTAAACTTCTCATTTTCATCAAATGTTTTCATAAGCTCTTGGTAAAATTCTTTGTCAAATTTTTCTAGCAGTGGAGGAATAGCATTTAAAATTTTTGCTGTAGCTTTAGCCATTCTTTCATAAGGATCATTTTCATCTAAAAGAGCTGTAGTTTTTAAGGCTAAGTAAAATGGGACCTCGATAGATGAAGTGTATGTTTCATTTATTATTTCACTTATTTTTTGATTTATTTCAAAAACTCCTCCTAAAGAGTCCTGAAATGGAGCACCAGAGGAAGGGAAAAAGTAAGAGATATTTGCATCTATATTTGAAAGAGATTCAGGATCTGTTAAATCAATATGAAGCTGAGGGTCTTTAAGTACAGAGAGATCTGCACTCGCACCTAAACTAATCTTCGTTTTTTCAGGTGTGATCTTATCAATATTTGCATTAATTTTAAATACTATCAAATCTTTTACATAAGGTGTCCCTACAAATATAGGTGTTTTAGAAGTACTTATAGCATTATAATGTGCAGGAAGTGAAAAATCTATAACATTAAAAATATCACGAGTGATATTCTGGTCATAATTTGTACGTACATCTATGGCAAGTTCTTTGTTTGAAAGAAACCTTGTTCTCTCCCCACCATAGAGTTCACCCTCTTTTGTTACAACTGAGAAATCTCTTGTTTGGGGTGTTTCATTTGTCATACGAATACTCATATCTTGTCCACCCCAAAATGGTAAACCTATTTTCGCATCTGTTGCTATCCAAGCACGTTTTGCACTACTGATATCACCACCACTTCCACTATCTGCAAAGTTAAAAGTAATATCTTTTATTGCTATGTCATAGCCACCATTATCTTCTTCTGCATCTAAACTAGCTTTCCCATCTAGTTGATTGTATGTGTCTGCTAATAATACTGTCTCACGAGGAGAACCTCCTGATTCCCAATATGTTCCAAGCTCTACACTATTTTTAAGTGCAGCAACTTTGAGAAGATGTCCTAACCAGAGTGTTTTACGGCTACTACAGACATCATTATCACGATTTTTAAAGGCAATATTGGTAAGCTTTGAATTCATTTTCCAAGTTTTTAGAAGTATCTCACTCTGCTCTGGATTAATTGAACCACCTCTAAAGTTACCACTACAGTCAATTGATAAACTCTTAAATGCCACATCAAAATCACCAAGACCTGGGACATGTACATCACCTTCTATTTTAGTATATTCATCTATTTTATTTGATATCTGTCTAAATTTAAAACTCTTAAGATTCATATCGTAACCATATAAGCTAGTTTGTAGCACACTGTTTGTATTATTAAATACCCCTGTAATTCCAGACGAACGGATATAGTACTTTGTATCTTGTGTATTTTGGAGTGTAAGAGTGGTATTTAACCCAAGAACTACACTCATATCAGGTGTTTTTATTGAAACTTCATTTGAGTGAGAGAGTTCTCCTACATTTACTCCTGCATAGAGATACTCTCCACTCTTTGCTTGATTTGTTCTACTTCCATAAGTGTAGAGCTTACTTGAAGTACTTTTAACACTTCCATATAAGTACTCTCCTACTTTTGTAACATCATTTGTTGGAAGTATAAACCCAGGAATATAGATAGAGACTCCCTTGTCATGTTCACGTTTATAGACACTACTGAGTCCTTTTTCTCCCCATGCAACCGAAACTGCTTCATCAGCTTTTGTGCTTACCGATGAACCATCTTTATAGAGTCTTGTATTTGATGTGTTGAAGCTTATACTCGTATATTTTGCTGCACTTCCACACTCATTATTTTTACAGTTTTGCTGATACTCTGTGCTATATGTTTCACTAACATTTTTACTACTAGTCTGTATCTCACTCTTATCTACTTTTATACTAAATATCTTAAGAGAGATTTCAGCTTTTGGAAACTGTGTTTTGAGACTTGTAGTATCAAAAGATAGTGAATTGCTACTGCTAATTCCTTGACTATCAAGACTAAAAGAGAAGCTACCATTTTTAGGTTTTTTAAATCTATCTGTATTATTTCTAATGGCATTTGAATAGCCAAATACATACTCCCGTTCAAGACTCTCAAAGCTCAAACCACTTGCATCTAATCGAACTTTATTAAGTTTCAAGTAAAAAGGTAAATTTTTTCCATGAAGATAACTCTCTTGAGGAAACTCACCTGTATATGTTACTAAGCTTAAATCATCTGAGATATTTAATTTACTAGGAGTGAAAGTAAAACTTTTTTCACCTCTTGGCGAGATATTATTTAAAAAATCTCTTTTATGTAGTGTATGCCCTTTTGGCAATAACATTGTAATAGCCTGTGGAGTAATACTAGTATTTGAAACTTTTGGTTCAGAGAGTATAAGATTATTACCATATACTTCTACCTGCATATCAGTATCTAAAACCCCTTCACCACTCTCAAGAGTCAGTCCATACTCCTTTTTTACTAAGTCATACTCCATCTTTACACAAACGCCATCATACTCTATACCAATAGGAGCACTTAAGTAACTTGCACTAAAAAGTCCATACATATTTACCTCTGCATAGAGAGTTGATGCATCAAATCCACTCTGTGACGTACTATTACAAGAGCTATCAAGTGCCTCAAGATACTCAAATGTAGATATCTCTACATTTGAAGAGAGACTAGTTGAAACTTGAACAAGCTTTGGTAAGGCATAAGAACTCAAAGTAGTGCTACTGCTTTCATCTATTAGCACCTCAGCAAAAAGTTTCACCTCTTCATTATTAGCATATGCAGTTTGTAAATATCCTTTAAGAGCACTATCAAGTTCAACAGTTAGATCTGCACCCTGATAAAAAGCTCTACCGCCAACATCACCTAATGTGGACATAAAAACTTTTGCTAGTTTAAGAGGTGTCTGTCCTGATGCAGTTACAAAAATATCTGCAAAATACTCGGCTGGTCGAGATGTACTTGCTTCAATAGAGATACCTAAGTTAACTCTGCTTGTACTATTTCCAACAAAGACAACACTACTGCTAGAAGAGATTGAAGAACTCAGCCCATCCACATCGATAGAGTCTAAACTAAGACTTAAAATACTAGGTCTTGCTGCAAGACTAATAGTATTTTGGAAAATTTCTACCTCAAGTTTGGGATTAGTAATAGTAAGACCCTCTGTAGTTGCTATAAAGTTAAGATTAAAAGTTTTTGTATCAGAACTTTGAGTAAGTACATCGATAGTGATTTTTGCACTATTGTGTGTAAAAGAAAAAGAAAAATCACCACTTGTGCTAGTATATTCACTCCCTGCTTTCGCACTATTATCACTTGTACTATATGAAAGATTATAAACTCTTGATCTATCTGTATAATTGGCAAGAGGAATACTTACATCATAAATTATCTTTTTAAGCTTACTTCCATCAAAAATATACTGTGGTGTACTCACACTCAGTTGTAATCTTTTAGACCAGTGAGTAGGGGGTGTGACATATACAACTTCAATATCAATATTTTTAGAGACCTTTTCTGCAACTGCTACAATATCTTCTTCTATAATTTTTTCCCATTTAGCTTTAAAAACTGTATCTACCTTTCCATTTTTTGAAAAATCTGACTTTAACTTACTAAGAGATAAGGATTTTTTTCCTCCAAGGTTAGGAGCTCTAGCTATTGATGAGCTTGATAAAATTTCATCTTCTTGTGTGACTTTTAAAAAGAGTGCAGAGAGAAGGAGAAGATTTTTATTGGCATCTGAAAATGAGCTATTAAAATCGAACATATCTAAGTCTACTGTAGAGATATCCTTTGGATGTGAAAAGATCTGTTCCAAGTTCTCTTTAGCTAAACTTTGTATAGCTGAAAAATTTGTATCTGTTTTAAGTAACTCTAATACACGATTAGCCTCAAGACTTGAAAGAAGATTGATGTTGATATTTTGAGTACTATTTACATCTGTTAGTGCTTCAAGTATTATATTTTGAGAGGAGTTTATGTCACTATACTCATCAAAGTAATGCCCTTCTGCTTGTAGAAATGTCGGTCCATTCCAGTTAATACTTACTGCATACTCTCCATCTTCAGTAATAAAAGCTTTTGATGTATGAGTGATATCTAGAGAGCCGTTATCCTCAAGTTTTGTGGCAATAATGGTGCCATCTAGGAACTGTCCTTTTTGTACCTTACCTGAGAGTTTGTAAGAAATTATATTTTTTGAAGATGAACTTGTTTCTCCTCCTCCATTACTGCATCCGAGAAGTCCAAAGACTAAAGAAGTTAGAAGAATTGATAAGAGATTTTGAAAATATTTTTGATAGCTAGAACTACTCATGACAGACCCTTTTTATTATACACATCTCTAATGATATAGTAAAAAAGTTCGTTAATTGTTCTGTTTATGGAACTGTAAAAGTCACCTTGTAACAGAGCCCATCTTCATAGTACTTTCTAATTTTAGCATTAAGCTGCCGGACACAAATATTTATAAGTTTAGTCCCTAATCCTTTTGATTCGTTCATTTTTTCAACTAATAATTTCTCTTGACCATTATCTTTATAGATAAATTTATACTCTCCTTTCTCTATTTTTAAAGATATATAAACCTGTAACTCATTTGAATTTTTCGCATATTTAACAGTGTTTGTCAACATTTCATTAATAAGTAATCCAAACTGAATCATTATGTCTAGAGGAAGGACAATATTTCTATCAGCCTTTAAAATTAAACGAAAATTAGTATACTCATTAAACATACTAGAACTCAGCATCTCAATTTTATTGACATAATCATAAAAATTTATCTCTTTAAAGTTATTTTGTTTATAAAGCATCTCATGAACAGTGGCAATTGCATCTATTCTAAACTTACTCTTAAGTAGGTGGGACTGTATCTCTTCATCCTCTTGAATTGCTTGAAGTCCAAGCATTGAAGCTATAATATTTAGATTGTTTTTCACACGATGATGCACCTCTTTAAGTAAAATATCTTTCTGCTCATTTGAATGTTCTAATTTTAGAAGAGATGTTCTTACTATATATATAATCGCTAAAGTAATAAAGATCGTTACCAAAAAAGAGATAAAAAGGTTAATATAAAAATTATTCTCCAATGCTGCTGTAAAATCTTTTATTTTTGCTTTTACTAATATGTGCACATCTAACTCTTTGATATATCTTTTATTAACTATATACTTATCTCCATCAGTGATATATTTAAAAATTTCTGACGATTTGGAGAGAAGTTCATTTTTATGTGTTTGAAACTCTTTTATCTCATAAATACTCTCTTTATTATTTTGGGCAAGAAGAATTTTTGCATTATTATCATAAATATACACCTCTAAATGGTACTTGTCTATAAATGTTTTAAGCATTTTATGAATTGAATTAATCCGAACTCCACTACTTGTCATACCTATTAGCTTATGATTTTTATCAAAAATCTTATGATTCATAAACATAATATATTCAGAATCAATTTTCATATTTCTATCAATATTAATCTCTTTTTCCACATCTGTATTTTTAAATCGAAAATACCAACTATTATCTCTGTTATCTTTACTTAGTTTTTCTAAAAAACCATCTTGAGTATAGTAATTTTTTGTTTTATCAGAGACTAGAATTGCACTCAAAAGAGCATACTCTTTTTTTATATTTGAGAGATAATTTTTAATTTGTACAGAATCTTCTTGCTCTTGCATAATCCACTCCTTTACGAAAGTGTCATTTGCCATCATTGAAGTGATAAGGTAAGGTCTTAAGATATTTTCTTGTATATTTGTGTAAATATTATCAAGAGAGAGAGGTAGAGCCTGCTCCTCTATCTGTTTATCTACAAGTTTTACAGTGGCTTGATAGTTTACTATTGATAAAATTACTGTCAAAAACAGTAACATAATAATAATAAGAAATACTAATCTATAATTTTTATTCATATTCTAAGTATTGTATCTAAAAAGTGTTCGTAATTTGTTCTTTTAAAATCTGATATAATTGCCTTATGAAAAATAAGTCTCTTATATATAAATACTTTCCTTATAAACGACTAAACCACCGTGAGATACTTCTTTATGGATTTCATTTTAACTTTTTATTTATCTTTATACTTGCTGTTTTTCGGGACATTTCTTTTGGAAACTACTTTAATGCTAGTATTAATTCTTCAGCATTTTTTGCAACAGCTATAAGTTACTATTTACTTCATTTTAAAAAAATGAAAAATCTTGCAAGCCATATCATTATAGCAGTTGCTGTCATTCCCCTATATATACTTATCTATTTTAATCATTTTGGCAATATGGTAATTATATATGTAGTATTTCTTCCCTTGGCAGCATTTTTTCTTCTTGAGTTTAAAAAGGCTATAATTGTCAATACTATGATGTATATTATTTTAATTGCTATGCTTTACTATATATCTTCTGTAAACCCTGAATCTCCTATTCTCAACAATCCTCTAGCCCTCATCAATATTGTTTTTGCTTCTATTTTAATTCTTATTTTTGGTGTTTTTTATCATCTTGCAGTAGATGTCTCCCTCTCTGAACTTATCTATTCAAATCGTCAAAAAGATATACTTCTCCAAGAAGTCCACCATCGTGTTAAAAACAATCTTAATGTTATTGCTTCCATGCTGGGTCTACAAGCATTAGGTAAAACAGACGAGACTAAAGAAGAGTTAGCTCTGATTAAATCAAGAATAGAGTCAATTGCCATTGTCCATGAAATGCTTTATAATCAAAAAAATTTCGATAATATTCACTTTAATGAATATGTCCTCAAGCTAAAAAATCTTATCATTCCTATGCAGAGCAAAGAGAAAAAAGCCACTGTTATCATTGAAGAAAACAATCATCTTTCTCTTGAGTTAAGTAGCATGATACAGTTTGGACTCATTATAAATGAGATGATAACAAACTCCATAAAATATGCGACAAATAAAGACGGAATTAAAATTTTTATCTCTCTCCAAAAGAGAGAAGATAAATATATATTTATATACAAAGACAATGGGGGGACATCACTTAGTCTTAAAAATATACAAGAAAATAAGGGACTAGGGTTTAAACTAATTCAATTAAGTGTAAAACAGCTCAACGCCACAATTACTTCTCACTATAAAGATGGACTTGTTCACACTATTATATTATAGATTCAGCTTTATTTTTAATCACTTCTGATGTAAAAAAATGCTATAATCACATACAAAAACCTTAAAAGGAAATTTCAGAAATGCTTACTATTGTAATTGTAGAAGATGAACTAATTGCAGCTGAATATCTTAAAGAAATTTTGTTACAAAATGGTTTTAATGTCTTAGCCATTATAGATAACGGCAAAGAGGCTAAAGAGGAGATTCCCTCCCATAATCCAGATATTGTTCTAATGGATATTATGCTTCGAGATAACATAAGTGGAAGTGAAGTAGCCCTACATCTCAAACAAACAGCCCCTCAAATAGCTCTTGTTTTTTTAACTGCTTATGCAGATAGTGAAATGCTTGACTATGCTATAGACTCTAATACCTATGGCTATCTTATGAAACCATACAATGAAAAAGAGATAGTTAATACACTTAAAGTTGTTCAAGCAAGAGTTCAAGAGTCTAAAGAGATTAAAAAAAGTCATACTTCACAAAAAATCTCTCTTGAGAAAGGACTTATTTTTGACATCAAGACTAAGAAACTTCTACAAAATGGTGTCGAAGTAAAACTAGGAAAAAATGCTGTAAATTTATTAGAAATTTTATGTAAAAATATCAACTCAACTGTTTCAAATGAACAAATTTCTATGCATGTGTGGGATGAGCTTAAAAATGATATCACCATACGAACTCAAATACATCGTATCAAAATAAAAATTCAAGCTAATATCATACACAATGTAAATGGCATTGGCTATATGATAAAAAGTATAAACTAAGTCTCAGCACGATTAGACTATAATCGCGGATATATTTATCCATACAAGGAATTATGATGCGCGGTTATAAAGTTTTTGCTGGTTCAGCAAGTGAAGAGTTTGCAAAAGAGATTTGTCAGATTTTAGATGTTCCATTAGCTCAAGCTGATGTTAAAAAGTTTAGTGATGGTGAAATTTCAGTGCAAATAGCTGAATCTGTTCGTGGTCGCGATGTATTTATCGTTCAAAGTACAGGATCTCCATCAAACGACAATCTTATGGAACTGCTGATTATGACAGATGCACTTAAGCGTTCATCTGCTCAAAGCATTACTGCTGTTGTTCCTTACTATGGTTATGCAAGACAAGACCGTAAAGCTGCTCCTCGTGTTCCTATCACTGCAAAACTTGTAGCAAACCTTTATGAAACTGCTGGTATTGATAGAGTTATCACTATCGATCTGCATGCTGGTCAAATTCAAGGTTTTTTCGATATTCCAGTTGATAACCTTTATGGATCTATCACTTTTGAACATTACATCAAAAGCAAAAACCTTAAAAATCCTATCATAGCAAGTCCAGATATCGGTGGAGTTGCTCGTGCTAGATACTTCGCAAAACGTATGGGACTAGAGATGGTTATCGTTGATAAACGCCGTGAAAAAGCAAATGAAGCTGAAGTAATGGGAATTATCGGAGATGTTGAAGGTTATGATGTAATTATGATAGATGATATGGTCGATACTGCTGGGACTAT
>Ga0256826_1001872_pt1 | contig 13040 bp, 8 predicted proteins | sample CV79metaG_FD_185975 | JGI IMG/M metagenome (GOLD analysis project Ga0256826, IMG submission 185975) | Hydrothermal vent microbial communities from East Pacific Rise, Pacific Ocean - CV79 | ecosystem: Environmental > Aquatic > Marine > Hydrothermal vents | place: Pacific Ocean: East Pacific Rise...
GTTGCAGCAGCAGTATGACCCATACCGATTGCTCCACCTAATGCAGCTAGACCAAGACCTAGACCTGCAGCGATCATAGAGTAAGCTTTAAGAGTTTCGTTAGCAACGTTACCCTCGTTTGCGAATGCAGCAGCAGAAAATGCTACTAGTAAAAAAAGAATTTTTTTCATTATATTGTCCTTAATATTATTACAACTACTTTCGGATAGCGTAACCCCATTTTACAATGAAGCAACCCACACATAAATGCTAGGATTTCCCTACTAATGATTGATGAGCGAATTATACATAAAAAAGCTTAAACTTTTTCTTATGCACGACCTAAAGAGATCTTATTTCCTTTAAATTCCAATATTTCTACTGTAACTTTGTCACCTTCACTAAATACATCGCTTACTTTATCAACTCTTTTATCAGATATTTTAGAGATATGAAGAAGTCCATCAGTACCGTCTGGTAGCTCTACAAATGCACCAAAGTCAACTATACGTTTAACTGTACCTTCGTATTTATCGCCTACTTCATATTTGATTTTAGCAACTTTTGGAGTATTTACAATTTTTTCTATATGCTCTTTAGCTCCATGAACGCCAGATTTATTTTTTCCAGTAATCTTAACTTTACCATCTTTTTTATCAATGTCAATAGCTACTTCAAACTTCTCTATCATCTCACGAATCGTTTTTCCAGCCTGACCAATAATTTCACCTATGAAAGATGGGTCAATATGGAAGATATGTGTTGATGGTAATACACCCTCATTAAATTCGATTTTCTCTTCAGCTTCTAACATAATGTCGATGATATGAGAACGACCCTCTTTAGCTTGATAGAGTGCTTCTTTTAAAATGTCTAAACTAATTCCACCTAGTTTAATATCCATCTGCATTGCAGTGATACCATCTTTTGAACCAGTTACTTTAAAGTCCATATCTCCATCATGATCTTCAAGTCCCATAATGTCAGAGAGGATTGCATATTTATCGCCTTCACTTACCATACCCATTGCAATTCCTGCAATAGTATCACTTGTCTCAATCTCAGCAGCACGAAGTGCCATATATCCACCACATACTGTAGCCATAGATGAAGAACCATTTGATTCTAAAATCTCAGATACTAAACGAACCGTTTGACCATCTAAATCAAGAACAGGAGCTAATGCACGCTTCGCAAGATTACCATGTCCCAACTCTCGGCGTTTCGTTCCCATAACTGGTGATGCTTCACCAACTGAGAAACCAGGGAAATTGTAATGAACCATAAAGTTTTCATTTTGAGTTCCACTCTCTGTAAGTGACTCAAACATCTGTGCATCTTTTGGTCCACCCATAGTAAGAACAACAAGTGCCTGTGTTTGACCACGAGTAAATAGACATGACGAGTGCGCATTTGGAAGAACATTTGTATCTATAGTAATAGGTCTTACCTCAGTTAAAGCACGACCATCAGCACGAACTCTCTCATTTAAGATTTGTGCACGAACCTGCTCTTTTTTTACTAAATTGATAGCATCTTTGAGTTGAACTTCCATCTCTGGTGTACTCCACTCCTCTTTTGTAGTAAGAATAGTTTTACGAAGTGTTCTTAGTGCAGTTGAGCGTTCAGATTTTGCCATCTGATTCATTGCTGCTTTAATATCACTCATACAGTTATCTCTTACATAAGAGAGCATATCTTCATTTAAAGAGTGTGCTTTAAGGTCAAGTGCTACTTGCTCTTTTCTTAAAGGTGTAAATGCCTCTTCATACTTTGCATTTGCTGCAAAAAGTTCAGCCTGAGTTTTTTCAAACACTTCAATAAGTTCATCTTCACTCATAGCATTAGATACATGAGAAGTAAGAACATCACCAACCATAATAGGATCAAGCATAGGCTCAGCTACCATATCAGTAACCTCTACTTTTGTTCCACCAAAGGCACGCATCTCAATCATAAGTAAATCATCTTTCGTACCTGAAAGATAGAGATCTAAAGTTGACTCTTTAAGTTGTGAAAGAGTTGGGTTTAAAACTAACTCACCATCAACCTTTGCAGCACGAACAGCAGAAACAGAAGTGTTAATATCTATGTCTGATGTAAAAAGAGCAGCAGATGCAGCATTTAGAGCCAATACCTGTAAATCAGACTCACTATCCGCTGAAAATGTCATAATAGTTATCTGAGTTGGATGACCAAAACCCTCTGGAAAAAGTGGACGAAGTGAACGGTCAACTATACGTGAAGTAAGTGTTTCAAAATCACTCGGCTTTGTTTCACGTTTAAAAAATCCACCAGGAATTTTACCAGCTGCATATGTTTTCTCAATATACTGAACTGTTAAAGGAAGAAAATCATCTTTTACTATCTCTGTCTCATCGATTACTACTGTTGCAAGTATTACTGTATTACCTGATTTAATCCAACATGCACCATTTGCTTGTTTTGCAACATCTCCAAAAGAGTATGACTCTTCTCTATTTTCTAACTCTAAACTTACATCGTATTTCATTCTTGATCCTCTAATAATTTTTCTATTCTTGTATCTTTTACTTTTTCTAAATTCTTATAATAGAGTGAAGTCTCAACGAAATCATCTATATCATATAGAAAATAAATATCATCTACAAAAGTCTCTAACTGTTCTAATACATCAGTAGGGAGTACAGGAACAGCTATATAAACTGCCTTTGGTTTTTGAACAAGGATTGTTTTGAGTGCCGTTATAAAACGACTCCCTGTTTCACTCCCCTCATCCACTAACATAACAACCTTATCCTGCATACTTGGAAAAGGTTCTCCCTTTCTAAACTGATAAATATAGCTAAGTATATCCTCTTCATGCTTTCTATGTGCTTCTCCATAGATATAATCGTACTGAATATCAAAAGCTGCTACCAACTCTTCATTTATCACTATCTCCTCTGTCTCACTTACTCGTGCCACTTCACACTCTGGATTATTTGGTGCCATGATGGGAGCCATAAAGAGTGCAGATATAGGATTCTTGAACTTTTTAGCAAGTAAAGAAGCTAATTCCAATCCCCCTTTTGAAGTTGCAACTAATGTCCAATCTTCCTCTTTTAATTTATTTGAAGGAATAACATCTAGTAATTTTAAAGCAGCATCTTCACGGTTTAAAATAATATTTTTGTACTTATGCATTCAAATCCTTTTAGTTACTTTGAGGTAATTTGTATGAGATAAGAGATGAGTTACTTGACTGCATTAAGGGTTTTAAAACAAGTGTTAAATATACATATCTGTCATCAACAAAAGAATCACCAGTCGTTGTTAAAATAGGTCTTCTATTTTCACTATATCTTAAACCAAAATCCCAACATCGTTTTTTATACAAAAAACCGATCTCTTTATTCTTTGCTTCATGTGTAATTGTATCATAGTTATAAATTCCATTAAATGAATAGTGAGAATTGTATCGATATGTTACAGAGGATGTAAGATAACTTGTCAACTCTGGAGTAGTATCTGTTTCAGGGATAAAAGAGTCTTTATATAAATGTGAAACGCCAATATCAATACTTTTTGTCTTTATTTTTACTTGATTAAATATTTTAGAGAGTTTACCCTTGTCATAATTATAGAGCATATTATTATAAAAAGAGAGATATTTAGTTATTTTGTAATCAAGCTCATTTTCTAACTCTCCATATTTTGTTTGAGCATCACCGTAAGAGATTCTTTGTGCTAAACGATGATACAAAATTTCATTTGCATGGTCATCATAAATATATTGTGTGAAATCAATCTGAGCTTCTTCATTTATAGATGTTATATTGTAAAACTCACATCTTGGATCATCTTTGTTTAAACTATCTGCACAGAACTCATAATTATCTTTATAATAACCATTTTTAGACTCTGTACCAGCTTTATTATAGGAGACACCGATACTCATAACATGAGAAAAGTCATCATACCCTCTTGTTAATTGTGTTGAAGCAGTAAGAGTATGGTAGTTTCTTAAGACATATCCATCATTTAATGAATCTTCTGATGAGACAATTGGTGTATGTGCAAAAGCTGTATGCTGTGCATAAAGATTAGCTTGATATGAGATATTTAAGTATTCATTGAATAAATTTGTTTGAAAGGTAACTGGTAAATTTATATCAGTCTGAATAGCGGTAGTTCCTTCTGTTCTATCTATATTGTTCGACTGAACATCCAAACTATACAAAATTTTATCTTTTAAGAATGTATCTAAATAGTAGTGATACTGTAATGTAGGTAACTTTTGAAGAGTTGCTGTATTACTCTCTTTTGTTAAATCTTGATAATATTTAAAATAAGTTCCTATATATTGATGTTCGCCATTGTAAAATAAATTTATTCGAGAGAGTATCTGTTTTGCTGTTGAAGTATTCATGGCATCATTTGTAGAGAGATTTATATAATCAACATCATTCATATAGCTCATATCAGCATATATTTCAGCCTGTCCATCTAGATTCAGACCAAACCACTCATTTAAAAAATCTTGATTTTCATAGTTAAAATTAAAACCATAATGTTCACTATTTACAAGTTGATTCTCTTCAAAATATTTTGTATTTTCACTAAAGTAACCAGCTTTAAATTCACCTTTTGCTTTTTTTGACTCTACAAATCTAAATGTCTCGTAAAGTCCCATTCCTCTGTTTGTCCGTACTTGTGGACGAAACTCTAAATCCCACCAACTCTGAGGTGCAATATAAATAGGTTGTTCAAAATAGAGACCCTCATCACTCGAGTAACCGATACTTGGCATTAAGAGACCTGTTCTTCTAGTGTTGTCTAAAGAGTATCCAAAATATGGTGAGTAGAAAACAGGAATGTCACCTACATAAAGTCTAGGGTTATAGATATTAAGCCATTTAGTTTTGGAGTTATAATCTGAAGAGGTAAATTCCATTTTCCATATAGGGTCTATAGGATTACAACCACTTAAAACTCCAGATTCTATCTCTATATCTTCAGTTTCTGTTGTTCCTTCAGCTGCACTAAGCCAGACACGAGATTTTTCATCTGACATATAAAAAGGTCTAAATAATCTCTCTTTTTTTGCAATATTTAATTTTGCATACTGCCCGAGGATTTTCATAGAACTTCCTTGACTCACACGTACATGACCATGAAGTTCTAAATCTCCACTATCTCTGTCATATGTAGCACTATCTGCGGTTAAGATATAGTCATCATAAAGAACACTTACCCCACCTGTAGCATTTACAATATCCTCTTGTGAGTCCATAGATGAAGCATAAATCTCTACTTTATCACCTGCATTTAAAGTAAGCAGTAGTAAAACAAGTAAAATAAATTGCTTAAGCATCTACAACCAGTGTTTTAGCTGTTAAATCATGCCATGCTTGGCGAGAAGGATTTAACATACCCCATAAAAATCCAAGATAAAAAATTGTTTCACTAATCACTCGAAAAATAGCACGATTCAAAGAGACTAGAACATTTGGGTTATCTAATGTTTTGAGTTCAATAACTTTTATTTTCATCATAATCTTTCCTACTGTAGCACCATACTGCATTACGAAAAAAGCTTGATAGATGATTTTCATCATCATATACTCTAAAACAAAACTATTTGTGAGAGCTATGATAGCCTCTGCAGATTCAGCGTTTACAAATGAATCCCATAAGGCAAATATTAAGATAAAGGAAAGAAGCATTTCATCAATAAAAAAAGCCATAGCTCTTTTCTTGATGGATGCTAAAGTAATATTTTCACGCTGAAGTAAATCTTCTATCTCTTCATTCAATATCTAAATCCTAGAGTGCTTGATAAGCGATATCTGTACGGATTTTTTTACCTACGAAATGAACCTGTCCACATCTTAAGTAAGCTCTATCACGTGCCTCTTTTATAGTGTCACCTAAACCAACACAGACTAAAACACGACCACCATCAGCATAGAGTACACCATCCTCTTTGCTCACACCAGCATAAGAGATATGTGTATACTTTTCTATGATTTCATGGTGAACATCATCTTCTACAATCTCAGCAGGAGTTGAAGAGGAGTATGGATAGTTTCCACTCGCCATTACTACACCAACTGCATACTGTTTAGAGAACTCAACATTTATCTCACTTAGTCTATTTGTAGAGGCTTTTAAGAACATATCTGAAACACTAGATGTCATAAGTGGCATTAAAATCTCACACTCAGGATCTCCAAAACGTACATTAAACTCTAATGTAATAGGCTCTCCATTTACTACCATGATACCGATGAAAAGAACACCCTCAAAAGGTGCACCCTCTTTTTTCATACCATCTAAAGTAGGACGGATCACTCTATCTTTTACTTTTTGATACAACTCTTCATCAACAAGTGGTGTTGGAGCATAAGCACCCATTCCACCTGTATTTGGACCCTCATCACCATCAAGTAGACGTTTGTGATCTTGTGCAGCTTGTAGTAGGATGTAGTCATCTCCATCACAGATAGCAAACATTGAGAGTTCAAAACCATCTAGAAACTCTTCAACGATTACTTTTTTACCAGCATCTCCAAAAGATTTTCCACTTAACATCTCACCTATAGCTTTTTTAGCCTCATCATGGCTCATTGCGATGATAACACCTTTCCCACCACAAAGACCGTCAGCTTTTACAACGATAGGTGCTGTTAAAGTCTCTGTAAATTTATATAACTCTTCTATAGAATCAGATTCTATGTAAGCAGCCGTTGGGATATTATACTTAGCTAAAAAGTTTTTCATATAAACTTTTGAACCCTCAAGTTGAGCAGCCTCTTTAGATGGACCAAATATAGTGAGACCCTCTGCCTTAAAAATATCTACAACACCATCAACTAAAGGAGCTTCTGGTCCTACAATAGTAAGTTCTATCTCATTCTCTTTAGCAAAAGTAGCAAGTTCATTATAATCTTTAATGTTTAGGTTTTCTCCTAGATCACTTGTAGCACCATTTCCAGGTTGAAAAAAGAGTTCGTGTGTTTCTTCTTCGTTCTTAATCGCTCTAGCGATTGAGTACTCACGACCACCACTACCTAAAATTAAAATTTTCATATAAGACTCCATAGATAAATATCTAAATTATTTTTGGGAATTATAGCATACTGCTCATTAAAATAAAAAGAAATATGAGCTAGGTTTTAACTTATTTTGCTATAATTTTTATGTAAAAAAGGATAATTTTGATGTATGTACCATTAATAGCTAGAGTTCAATCTCTGCCACCATTACCTGAGTCAGTTTTAAAACTAGAAAAACTCTTTGCAGAGGGGAATCCAGATATAAATGATCTAGTAGAAATCATTACTCTTGATCCATCTTTAACAGCTGATATACTCTCTAAAGTAAATGCCCCTTTTTATGGTTTTTCTAAAAAGATTATTTCTGTTTTACAAGCAGTTACACTATTTGGGTCATCCCAAATCAGATCTATTATACTAGCATCAAGTATTCAAAAAGATTTCAACATAGACCTATCCCCATATGGAATCTCAACATCTGAATTTTCCAAAATAAGTTCCATGCAGAGTGAACTTATTTTTCAATGGTATATGGGTATTAATATAGATTTAGCTAGAGAGATAACACCTATAGCTTTTTTAATGGAAATTGGTAAAATTTTTATTGCTAAAGATATTTTACAAAAAGATCAAAAAGAGGCATTTGTAAAAGACTTGGAGACTTATTCTAATCTTTCTGATTTGGAAAATATCTATACAATGATGAGTACAGCAGAGATCAATGTACTCATCTTTAAGCAGTTACATTTAAACAAGAGTTTTAGTGACTCTATGGCTTACAGTTATAATGAAGATGAGATGCCACAAAGTATAAAAGAGACTGTTTTTGCTCTCTATATTGTCCAAAAAATTGTAAATGTTAGAGAACAGTTTAATCCTGATGCTATAGAAGAAGTTTTAACTATACTCGAAAAAAACTCTTATAATATTGACTCTTTTAAAAGAGTTCTTAAACGAATAGAAAAAAAATATATGGATTAAGAGCGAGTAATATATTTATCAATATCTTTAAAGAGCTTTTCTAAACTGTTATTATAAAGAAGTAGTAGACTCTCCCACTCACTTCTACTACCCTTTTCAAACTCATACTCCATTGTTGCAGCATGTTCACACAAGTTATAAGCACCAATATTTAAAGAGACATCTTTAATATCCATTGCTTTTGTTCTTGCTTCTTTAAATTTTCCCTTTTTACATAGCTCTTCTAAATTTAAAGATGAATTTATATACATAATTTTAAAATCTTTTAAAATTGTTTTATAGAACTCTATATCATCATGACATCTTCCTAATCCAATAGAGACAGAGAGTTCTGACAGATCATCTCTCTCTTGAACTTTAGATGATAATGTTTTTACTTCAGTTTGCTTATAATCAAACATATCTAAAATTCTTTTATAAAAAATATCTACAATAATTGGTTTTGTGATATAGCCTTGCATTCCACAATTTAAAGCTTTTTCTATAGACTCTTCCATTGCATCTGCTGTCAGAGCTAAAATTGGAAGAGCATTATATTTTTTATCATTGCGAATAAACTGTGTCGCTTCATATCCATTCATTATTGGCATATTTATATCCATTAACACAAGATCGAAATTTGATTCTTTTGATAGCAAATCAAGGGCCTCTTTTCCATTGTTAGCAAATGTAAGATTAATATTTGTATCAGAGAGTAGACCAGAAATCACCTTATGGTTCAGTTTATTATCTTCAACAACTAAAATTCTTTTATCTTTAAATGTTTTAAGTCTACTTTTTATATTAACCTTTCTTGATTTTGCATCTAAGTTTTTTGAGACATAGAGTTCTACAATTAAATTTAATATATTTTGTTGTGTACAAGGCATTTCTAAAAAAGCATCTATATTTAAACTATCGTATATACCTCTATTTTTTGAAGAATATAACTCTTGTACAATAACTACTTTTAGTTTTTCACCCTTTTGCATCTCTTTAATATTAGATATTGCATGCTTAGTTAATTTTTCTTCATTAAGAATGATAATATCATAATGAATCTCTTTATCTAGAATCACTTCTTCAAAAGATGGAATAGAAGTTACTTTATAATTAAAATAATTTAAATAACTGTTCAATGAAATTACATTGTTATGTCCTGCTTCAACTAACAATATTTTTTTACCTAATAACTTTGATGATGGAAGTCTATATTGGCGTTTGTTTTGAGAATCTTTGAGAAGAAAGTCTACATTAAAAGAGAATGTACTTCCTAACTCTTTTTTACTATGTACCTTAATTTTTCCATTCATAAGTTCTACTAATTTTTTTGAGATAGCAAGACCAAGACCAGTACCACCAAATTTCCTGCTAATTGATTCATCTGCCTGAGAGTAAGATTCAAATATACTTTTTACTTGATCCTGTGTCATACCTATCCCTGTATCTGAGATAGCGAAATCTAGTGTAATACTCTCATCGAATGATGATAATTTCTTAACACTTAACTTTACATCTCCATCTTTAGTAAATTTCACAGAATTAGAGAGTAAGTTAATGAGTATCTGTCCTAAACGAAGGGAGTCCCCAACCACTAAGGATGGCACATCTTTTTCAACTTCAAGACTGATGTTGACATTGTTATTTTTTGCTTGAATAGCAACTATATCAACAGCATATTTCAAAACATTGTTAATATTAAATTCCACTTTTTCTATTTTAATCTCTGACTCTTCTAACTTAGAGATATCTAATAGATCATTCACGATACTAAGTATATGTTGAGCAGATGATTCTATTTTCTGAATAAAATCTTTTTGTGTTTTAGATAGATCATCTTCAAGTACTAAATGTGTTAATCCAATTATAGCTGTCATAGGAGTTCTTAATTCATGGCTTGTGTAGGATAAAAACTTTTCTTTCTCTTTCACTTCTATAAGTGTTTGTGAAAGTTTACCATTTGTAATCAGCACTTTAGTATTAGCTTTTTCAATCTCTTTTCTATAAGAAAAAATAGATCGTAAAAGGATTAGTAAACCTAAAAATGTAATAAAAAATAGATATTTCCAAATATTGTAATCACTATTTTCAGTACTACTTATCTCTTTTAAAACTGTTTTATTCTCTTCTTTTTTTAATTCAACTTGAGGGGTAGGTTTCTCAAACTGCTTGAGCAGTGGAGATTCTTCTTTTTTTTCTGAAACAACAAGATCAGGAATCACGTCTAAATGTCTCTTTGATAACTGTTTTTGTTTTAATTTTGTCACATAAACGCCATCATACTCTAAACGTAAAGTATCAAGAACCTCTTGCAATACTTTTCTACTTCTTAAAGGTTCGACACATGTAATAAAATATTTACCTGATTTTCTTACTCCAAATATAAAATCATTTTTTTCTTCAAGAAGCAGAATATTATTATGTTTTTTTACAAACTCATGAAGTTTAACTAATGATTCTCTAGCATCTTTTTCTTTTACAAAGGATCCTATTCTAATCGTTCTTAAATAATCAGCATGAAGCAAAACTGTAGAAAATAATATGGTAAATAATAGTAGTAGATATTTATTCAATGTATACCTTATAAGATAATTTTTTCTAATTTTATTATACTGAAAGTTAGTGATATATTAGTGAGTTTAAGAAAAGAAACCCGGGCAGCCGTCTCGCAAGTGGTTCGGTTCTAAAAGCCGAATTTGGGAGAAGAGAGAACTTTATAAAGGTAACATCTTCTCGATAGTATTACTATCTCAAACGAAGACATCGACACACAAAAGCTCTACTTTATTCTCAAGTTGAAAATGTAGAACCCTCATTGGTACGATTGTTCGAACTACTCAGATTATCTGCACGTATTGTACAAAAATTTTACTTGATTTTACATTTTATTTAGACTAAAGTATCTTTTTACTCAGATCTATACAAGATTGAATAGTTCTTAAATTTGAGAGTTTAAAGTTAATACCTTTTGGCAGTACTTTTGCTGTACTTGTCCCTATCACTATCACTTTATGATTTGTACTAAATTTATGTTTTAGTAAAAAACACTCTACTGACGAGGGTGAAGTAAAGATAAGTGTCGCTTCATCATTTAAGCTGAAATCTTTTATCTCTTGGGAACATTTACTTCTATAAACTACTTTTTCATCTATCTTATAGCCATTTTCAATAGATACTTGAACAAAGTCTGAAGCCACAATCTCTGCTCTAAGGTAAAGCCATTTAGTATCTTTTGGATACTTTTGAATTATGTTTACTAAATTATCTCCATATCCACTTCCCATCTCTAAAACTTCACCACCAATTTTCTCAAAAGCTTCTGCACTTTTTTCTGAAATACAGAGTGCTTTTGTAGAACTGTAAGATTTATTATAGAATTTTTCTAGTGCATTGGATGTCTGTTTTGAAGTTATTATAAGATAATCATACTCAGAAAAATCTATACGAGGGTTTAAAAGTTCAATATCTAAAGAGTTGATGCTAATTGCATCGGGGTGAGAAGAGGTAGAGAAGAGATAAATCTCTACTCCCATTCTATTGTTGCTGGTGGTTTAGAAGAGATGTCATAAACTACACGGTTTATTCCATCAACTTCATTTATGATTCTTCTTGAAATTCTCTCAAGTAGATCATGTGGTAGGTGTGCAAATGTAGCAGTCATACCATCAACTGCTTCAACAACACGTACACAAACAGTATTGTCATAAGTCCGATTATCACCCATAACACCAACTGATTTTACATTAAGTAAAACTGCAAATGCTTGCCATGTTTTTGCATAATATCCACTCGCTTTAAGTTCGTCAAGTAAGATAACATCAGCCTCACGAAGGATAGTAAGGTCAGGAACATTTACATCACCCATAATTCTTATAGCAAGTCCTGGCCCAGGGAATGGATGACGGTTAATCATACCCTCTGGAAGTCCTAGCTCTAAACCGATTTTACGAACTTCATCTTTGAAAAGTTCTCTTAAAGGCTCAATTAACTCAAAATCCATCCAATCAGGAAGACCACCAACATTGTGATGAGACTTAATAACTTCAGATGGACCATTTACCGAGATAGACTCAATAACATCAGGATAGAGTGTACCCTGTGCTAAAAACTTAATACCATCATGTTTCTTAGCCTCTTTTTCAAACTCTTCTATAAAAGTATGACCAATGATTTTACGTTTTTGCTCAGGATCAGAAACACCTTCTAGTTTTCCTAAAAAGTTATCTACTGCATCTACAGTGATAAGTGGCGTTTTTAAGTTGATTTTGAAAACTTCTTCAACTTGCTCACGCTCACCTTTTCTTAAAAGACCATTATCGACAAAAACTGGAATAAGTTGATCGCCTATCGCTTCATAAAGCATAGCTGCAACAACAGAGCTATCAACACCACCACTTAGACCACAAAGAACTTTTCCATCTCCAACCTTCTCACGAATTGATTCAATTTGTTGTTTTAAGAAGTGCTCCATTTTCCATTTTTCAGTAACGCCACAGATATTTTTTGCGAAGTTACGAAGCATAAGATAACCCTCTTCTGAGTGCTGTACTTCTGGGTGAAACTGCATCGCATAGACACGTTTCTCTTCATTTGCAATCGCTGCATATGGAGAGTTCGCTGAAGTAGCGATAGGAGAGAAACCTTCTGGAAGTACATCTACCTTATCAGAGTGAGACATCCAAACGATTCTATCATCATCACAATCTGCTAAAAGTGGAGATGCTGTTTCTAGTTTGAGTTCAGCTTTTCCATACTCATGATGAGATGAACGAATAACACTTCCACCAAAGTCAACTGCAATTCTCTGCATACCATAACAGATACCTAAAACAGGAATCCCCATAGAGTAAACAGCTTGATCTACTTCATAAGCATCTTCATTATAAACGCTAGATGGACCACCACTAAGAATAAGACCTTTAGGATTTTTAGCCTTAATATCTTCTGCTGAAGTGTGATAAGGAAGAATCTCACAGTAAATTTTGTCTTCACGAAGACGACGAGCGATAAGTTGTGTGTATTGAGAACCGAAATCTAAAACGATGATGCTAACATTTGTCATATAGATGCCTTTATAATAAG
>Ga0256826_1001874_pt1 | contig 13036 bp, 11 predicted proteins | sample CV79metaG_FD_185975 | JGI IMG/M metagenome (GOLD analysis project Ga0256826, IMG submission 185975) | Hydrothermal vent microbial communities from East Pacific Rise, Pacific Ocean - CV79 | ecosystem: Environmental > Aquatic > Marine > Hydrothermal vents | place: Pacific Ocean: East Pacific Rise...
CATATTGAGATGTTTAAACATAACAAGCATCATAAATGCAACGACAAAGAGTGTTATAGATATAGAGAGTATAAGTGTTTTTGTAACACTCTCTTGCATATAGGCAAAAATAGCACTTTGACCCTGTATATCTGCACTGTAATTTGTGTTGTTTTTCCACCATCTTTTTACCCAATCTATCATCGCTAAATCTTTGGAACTTTCTTGCAGATTTATGTTTATACTGAGACGAAGATAACGCTCTTGAGTATCTATCTTATCATTTATCTCCATACCTTGTGGTAAGCTCATAGAGTAGAGGAGAAGGTATTGAGCTATAAGTTTTTTATTATCGGGAATATCTACTTCTGCTTTTGGGTTTATAACTTTTTGCATTCTTATAACTATATCTTTAAGTGATGATGTAAAACGAACTTCTGGATATTTTTGTGTAAAATCTTTCTCAAACTTGACAATATCTCTTAAGAAAAGAGGCTCTTTAATACCCTCTTTTTTTTGAGAATCAAGGATTATTTCATAGACGATACTTCCCGTTAAGTTCTTTTCTACAAACTCTGCACCACTACGGACAACACTCTCTTTAGAAAAATATTTAAGTGCATTGCTATCTACTTTAAGATTTATAACTCCAAGAGAGAGGATACCAAAGAAAAGAAGAAAAAATAAAACTATCTTTTTGTCATTTTTTACTATAAATGTGCCATAGCCTTTTGTATTTGTAAGGTTAAATAGTTTTATAGGTTTTGGGGTATAGTTCTCTTTAAGTGTTAAAAGTATAGCTGGAGCAAGAGTGATACTTAATATAAAAGCGATAATAGCCCCACTTGTGATAGCGATACCTAAAGTAGATATAGGTTCTAAACTACTTACTCCAAGAGAGGCAAATCCTATGGCAGTTGTGAAAGAGGTAAGTGCTATGGGTTTAAGGTTGGAACTCATCGCAAGAAAAACAGACTCTTTTGTATCGCTACCTTTTACTTTATAATAAACCCAAGCAAGATAAAGGTGCATAGCATCAGCGATAGCAATAGCTGTTATAAAAGAGGGAATATTAACTGTAAAATTGTTAAGTTTGTACCCTAAAAGCATCTGCATACTAAGTACACTTAAAAATGTTAAAACAACGACAACAGATGGGATTAAAACACCAACAAAGCTACGAAATATAAAAAATAGAAAGCCAACTACAACAACAATAGCAAGGGGCATTAAAATAGACGCATCGTGTTGAGAGATAGTAACAAGTGAAGCTGTAATGGCTGGAATACCTGTTATATAAAACTTATATCCAGTGAGTTCACTTTTTTGTTGAAGGAGTGTTTGAAGCTTTTTGAAAACAGCAATATTAACCTCCTCATTTGAGCCTATTTGAGAACTTAATCTTACAGCTAACATTGTTGTTTTGGCATCTTTAGATATAAGTTGATTTACTATTAACCTATCTTGAACAGCTATCAGCTCTCTTTTATCTAAATCTTCATCTCCATATAAAAAATCTTCAACGATGATATCATCATCTTCCCCTCGTATATATTGATAATTAGTTAAAGAATCGACTTTACGAACACCATCTAAATTACCCAATATTTCAGTAAGTTCTATAATAGTTTGAACAGCTTTTTTATTGAAAATCCCATTTTTATCTTTAAAAGCAACTATAAAACTATCATCTCCACTAAATGTTGAGCGAAAGTTATCATAATTTTTTATAATATCTGAATTTTTATCAAACCAGATTCTATAACTCCCTTCATAGGATAAGTTTCTAAGAGAAAGAGAGAGTATAGCTACTGTTATAGTAACTAAGATGATAAGATAATATTTGTATCTGTCTAAAAAATCTATATATGTTTTCATTTTTTTCCTTTAAAATTTTAAAATAAATAGCTTAGTGTAGCTTTGACTCTATCTGTATGAGTAACTCTCAGATATTCAGCTTTACAAACGATAGTATCAAATAAACGAGAACTTAACTCTGCTTTATATATCTTCTCATCTGTTCCAATATCATATAGAACTCCCATTTTAAGTTCACTGTTTTGTGGATTGTTGAAGTTTATTTTGATGGCACTAAAAATGTCATTATCATATATCTCTGCTACATCAACATCTTTTGTATGAGTATAGTTATAGTACTCCTCATAAAGAGTTACATCTGTACCAACTACATCATAAAATCCTCGCTCAACACCAAATGTTGTTTGTGCATAGTTGTGCATATTTTTATTATCTACAATATCAGTATAGGAGAGTTCAGTTTTAAATATATAATCTTCATAAATTAGATGAGAGAGAAAAAGTAGTTTATTTACTCTGTATGCGTATTGTGTAACTGTTGTTGTGTTCATTGGAATAATATCTCGTTTACTATCATAGCCACTATATAAAATAATTTTTGATTCACTATCAAAACTCTCTTGTGTAGAAAAATTATATAAAAGATAGAGCGTTGGGTCAGTTCTTTTTTTTGTAAGTTCTAAAGTTTCATTGTATTTGAAATTTTTAAATGGGTAGTAGGGCATATCTTGTGTAGGGAGTTCTTTATCTTCTTCATAGAGTTTTATTCCAAATGTAAGATAATTTTCATCAAAATAGTAGCGAAATTCACCTCCCAAACTTCCTAACTTTTTATCTTTATCAAAGGGGTCTATCAAATAATCTTTTTGATTGTATATATCAGCAATATTATACCCTTCTAACTCTCCCCAAAATTTAATAGTTTTTCCAATCTCAACAAGATAATTTTCCTCCTCATCACTAATATATAACTCATCTATGTAGAGAGAACGTTTTGCTTTATATTGTGTTGAATAGAGATATTTTAGAGAAAGGTTTGTTGTGAAATTTTCTTTTTCAAAACTTATCTGTGTCATACCATCTAGGAGTGTTTCATCACTATAATTTTGATATGAGATATACTCTAATGAAAGGGTGGTTTTCTGTTCAAAGGCAAAGAGAGAAATAGCTAAAAATGGTATAAGGGTGATTTTCTTCATCGTAATGCTCTTTTTGAAAACTCTTTTTTAGAAAGTTTCATCCCTATCTTATCTTCATCCCACATTAGTGTACTTCTTTTTTTATTTTGAACATTATACATAACTATTTTATGTACTCTATAAATATTACCAAGTTTTTTATATTGGGAAAAAGTTACTTTTTTTAGTAAACGGTTATGTTTGTCATAGTAGCTTCCAAAATAGGGAAGATAGTTTTTAGTATCTATCCAAACTATCTGTTTTGTATAACCACTATGAGTATCTTTAGGTGTTCGTATTATCTTAAAATACTCTATATTGTTGCGTATAACTTTTTTGGCTTCTCCTTTATAGAGATAATTTTTATAGTTTTGAGAAGATATATCTTCATACGAAAATTCACTTGCCATAAAAGAACCTGATTTATTCCTAGAGCTTATACGTTTTACTCTTTTGATAGCTGGAAGGTAGAGCCACTGTTTGTCATCTTTTCCTATTCTCTCAAAGCTTAAAAGTTTTGTACCCTTAAGGTCTGTTGGATATAAAAAAGTGAGAAGAGATTTATCACCATTTTGATTTTCAAGTTTTTTTATCTCTAGTTTACGTATATTTTTCACACCTTGAGCATTCTCTAAAATCATCGTTGTTTTAGAGATACTTGTTTTATAGTTAGAAACTTGAGCATAAGATGTTTGTGCAACCTCCAAAGATGTTTGTGCTAGTAAAGATAAACTTAAAAGTGAAAGAATAACTATTTTTTTCATAAGAAAACTCCTATTTAATTTTTAAAGTAAACAATGATAACATAAAATATTTAAAAAGTAAACAATGATTACTTTTAGTTTTGACATTACTAGCTCTTTTAGATAAAATTTTATAACTAAACAGGTTGGATTATGAACAAAAAAGAGTATCATCACGGACATCTTAAAGAGGAACTTATAAAAACTGCATTAGATTTTATTGCAAAAGAGGGAGTCGAAAAGCTGACTCTTAAAATTCTAGCAGATGCAACAGATACTTCCCGTTCAGCAATTTATAAACATTTTAAAAACAAAGATGCACTTATTGAAAGGGTTATTGAGGAGGGATTTGTTGTTTTTGATATAAAAACAACACCTTTAGTGGATAAACCCTCTATGAGTATAGTCGATAAGTTATATCTTATTGGAAAACTTTATCTTGATTTTGCAAAAAATAATGCTAATCTTTATCATCTTTTATTTGGTAAAAAATATTCACATATTAGAGAAAATTTACTAAGCATAAAGGATGATAATTGTAGTGCTTTTACTAGATTAAAAAAGATGGTAGAAGAGGGACAGGAGAAAGGGATTATAAAAAGAGATGATAGTTATAAACAGAGCATAGTTATTTGGGCATCTATGCACGGACTTTCCTCTCTTATCATTGATGGTTTTATGGATGTTGAGGAGATTTATGAGGATGTTTATGAAAATATTTTTGAAACATTGTTGATAGGGATGGTTGCAGATAGAGTGTAAGAGTTTATTTTATATATTTGTATAAGTTATCTTAGTTATAATTTCAAAAAATTTAACCCTAAGGAATAGAATGAAATATTTTCTTTTTTTTCTACTGTTTTTAACCTCTCTTATCGCAAATGATAAACAACAGCATTATGCTTCAAGTGAAGATTGTAAAAGTTGCCATACTCAGATTTATAATGAGTTTTCAGGTTCTATGCACAAACACTCAACACCTCAAAAAGACCCTATACATAAAGCTGTTTGGAGTAAACATCCTCAAAATGTTAAAGCACAAAGATATGGCTGTGGAAAGTGTCATACACCAACAGCAGATAATCTTAATGATATGAAAACAAAAGGAAAGAAAGCTCTTCCTATGATGGATAACCCAACACATCAAGCTGGGATTAGTTGTGCTTATTGTCATCGTATTAAAGATATTGCAATTCATAAAAAAAGTAATGTAAATATTATGACAACAGTTGAAAAAAGTTATTTTGGTACACGAAAAAATCATATAAAATCTCCGTATCATAATATTGTTACTGATGGTAATGAACATATGAAAAATGGAAATGTTTGTATAGGATGTCACTCTCATAAAAGAAATAAGAGTGGATTAAATGTTTGTTCTACAAATATTGATAATGAACTAGATGGTTCAAATTGTGTAAGCTGTCATATGCCTAAAGTAAAAGGTTCAATTTCTACTCTAAATAAAACAAAAAAACATACTTTTCACGGTTTTGCAGGGTCACATTCACACTCTAAAATGTTAGCGAAATATGTAGATATTAGTTTAAATAAAGAGGCAAAATCTTTTAATATTAATATTAACAATAAAACTACTCATGCTCTTTTACTACATCCTTTAAGAACAGCAGTATTGAAAGTTTCTGTTATTCGTGGAAAATATATTCAAAAACTTAAAAATCAGGTATTTGTAAGAGTGATAGGAAAAAATGGTAAACCAGCAATGCCATGGGTTGCAACTACAACAATCCGAAATACCATGATACAAGGAAGAGAGCATCGTAAAGTTCATTATGATTATCAACTACAACAAGGTGATAAAGTGGAAGTTATTTTAGGATGGTATCTTGTAAATCCTAAAGCTATTCATAAATTAGGTTTAGCAGATGAGAAAGTAGCTACTCAGTTTATTGAATTTAAAAAAGAGCTTTTTTCTTTCTAAACTTTATGTTACAATCCTATTCAAATTAAGGATTGTACAAATGTTAGATTTTACACATATAATTGAATATACATCTCGATTAACACTACTATACGTCGAAGATAGTAAACAAACACGTGAAAGCTCTCTAATGATTTTTGGAGAGTTTTTCGATAATATTATTTTAGCTGTTGATGGTCAAGATGGTTTAGATAAATTTCAAACGAATGATATTGATATAGTTATTACAGATATAAATATGCCTATCCTTAATGGTTTAGATATGGTATATAAAATTAAACAAATAGATAGAAACATTCCTACTCTTATTCTCTCTGCACATAGTGAATCAAACTTTTTTATAGATAGTATTAAAATGGGTGTTGATGGCTATCTTCTCAAACCTATTGATATAAACCAATTTATTAGTATCCTTGAAAAAGTAACATCGACCTTAAAGTTTAAACAAGAATCAGAAGCAAATTTGAGACTTCTAAACCAGTATCAAAGAGCTATGGATAAAGCAACTATTGTTTCTAAAATTGATACCAAGGGTATCTTTACATATGTAAGTGATAAATTTTGTAAAATTTCAGGTTATAAAAGGTCTGAACTTATTGGAAAATTCCATCATATTGTAAGAGACCCAAAAACTTCAGCAACCATTTTTAAAGAGATGTGGAAAACAGTTAAAGATGATAAAAAGATATGGCAAGGGGCTATGCAAAATAGAACAAAAAATGGAAATAAATATCATCTTTTTACTACTGTAAAACCGATATTAGATTTAGATGATGAAATTCTTGAATATATCGTTATCTGTCATGATGTAACCTCTTTTGTAAATCTTAATAATGAAGTTAAACTACTACACGAATATGATACACAACAACAACTTGATGCACGTGAAAAGTTAGAGGTTGGAATAGTAAATCAGATGAATGAAAAGATGGCACAAGTAATATATACTCCTTTAGATATATTAAGTGGTGATTTTTATTCTCTTTATGATTGTTTTGATGGGCGTAGATTTTTATATATTATAGATGGACAAGGACATGGAATATCACCTGCTTTAACTGTTTTTGCTACCTCTTCTATTATAAATAATATTATAGAAAGTATTTCAAGTTTAGAGGAGTTGGTAAATCATATTTTTCCAATTATTAAAACATTTTTAGGAGAGATTGAACAGCTCTCTTATACGATGGTTATGATAGATGAAAACTCTAACACCATCTCTTACTGTTCTGGAGGAATGTATCCATTTTTAGTAAAAACTGCTGAGAGTGTTTTGAAAATTAAAGTAAATAATACTCCTTTTATGGAATTTTCTCCAGTACCTATTGTAAATGAAGTTGCGATTACACAGTGGGATTCTATGCTTTTATATAGTGATGGGTTTATTGAACACGAGATTAGAGATTTTATCTCTTTAACTCCTGAAGATATTATTTTAAATCCAGAGCTTATTACAGACGCTAGAGAGATGATAGATACGAATGAGTTGGATGATGACGTAACACTTTTATATCTAAAGAATAGTAGAAAGTTTCTATAAAAATGAATTTTAAATTAGGAATTTTTTCTCCTTTAATTATTTTAGCTGTTCTTTTTACTATTTTGACTCTCTCTCTTTTTAATAATAAATATGAAGAGGAAAAATCATTATTAAAAGTAAAAGATGAGGTTCTTTTAGCCACACAAATATCTCAGTTAGTACATGAATTACAAAGAGAAAGAGGATTTTCAGCAGGTTTTGTTAGTCAAAATAATCATTATAAGAAATTATTAAAAATACAACGTATAGAAACAGATGAAAAGATAAAACAGCTAGATGATTTTTTAAAATCAACTAAAGATGATGCGTTTACTAAACATATTTTTTCTTCTATTCAAAACTCACTAAAAAAACTAGATGAAATTAGTTTAATAAGAGAGTTAATTGATAAAGATAGATTACCGATAGAGGCTATTTTAGATTATTATATAACTCTTAATAAAATGTTTTTGAATATAACTTTTGATATATCAAAATTTTCTCAAATTCCAATAATTACACAAAACCTTATAGCATACAGTCATTTTCTTTATTTAAAAGAGTATATGGGAAGAGAGAGAGCCTTTGGTGTTAATGTTATTAATATTATTAAAATGTCTCCATCTATTAAAATGCACTTTCATAAACTACTCATTAAAGAGGAACTTTATAAAGAGCTCTTTTTTAAATATGCTTCTCATAATGCTATTGAATATTATCATAAATCTTTTCAAAGTCCCTCTATTAAAGAGGTTACAAAAATAAGAAAAGATATATTGAATATGACAAAAAATACAAAGATAGATATTATAGTTGATGAATGGTTTTTAAATATTACAACTCAGATAGATATATTAAAAGATATTGATGATTATTTGTCAAATGAGATAATGAACAATATCGAACAACAGCAAAATAATCTTATTAAAGATATTAGCTCTTTTATTCTTCTTAATTTTTTTAGTTTAATTACTTTTATCTCGATGATAGTAATAATTATAAATTTAGTACAAAGAGAAAAAAATCTGAAAAATCTTATAGATAAATATGTTATCACTTCTACAACAGATTTAAAAGGGGTTATAACAGATGTCAGTCAAGCATTTTCTAATATCTCTGGATATAAAAAATCTGAACTTATAGGTAAACATCATAATATTGTTAGAGACCCATCTATGAATAAAAATACATTTAGAGAGATGTGGTACACAATTCAAAGTGGAAATACTTGGTATGGAAATATAAAAAATAGAAATAAAGATGGAAGTTTTTATTGGGTATATGCTATTGTATCACCTTTATATAGCTATGGAAAAAAGATAGGATATTCTGCTATTAGACAAGATGTTACAAGTAAAAAAAAGATTTTAGAACTCAATTTGAAACTAGAGGAAAAAATATCTTTAGAGGTTGAAAAAAATAGACAAAAAGATAAGCAACTGATAGAACAATCCAGATTAGCACAGATGGGAGAGATGTTAAGTATGATAGCTCATCAATGGCGACAACCTCTCAATGCTATAAGTTTTAGTAGTGCTGGACTTGAATTGAAAGCACAACTGGGTAAAGCTAATTCTGATATAGTGTTAGAATCAGCACAAAATATTTCTGAAAATGTGCAATATCTTAGTCGAACCATAGATGATTTTAAAGATTTTTTTAAACCTCAAAAAGAGAAACAATTAATCTCCTGTACTCAAGTGATTAAAAAAACATTAAAAATTATTTCTCCATCTCTTCAACATAAAAATATAGAGATTATTGAAGAGCTAAATATGCAAGAGATGTTATATACATACAATAATGAATTACAACAAGTTATCTTAAATATTTTACAAAATGCTGTTGATGTATTGGTTGATAAACAGATAGAAAAGCCATCTATTAAGATTACAACATTTTTTAAAGATAATAGTTATATTATTGAGATAGAGGATAATGGTGGGGGAATATCAGCGGATAATATAGAGAAAATTTTTAATCCATATTTCTCTACAAAATTAGAAAAAGAGGGAACAGGTTTAGGTCTTTATATGTCTAAGATGATTATAGAGGACCATTGTTTAGGAAAATTAAGTGTGAAAAATATAAATGATGGTGCTATTTTTGAGATAAAATTACAAAATTTAGAGGAGTGATATAAGGAGTTCTCTTTTTTACTCTTAAAAGAGAACTAACTCAAGGAATTAGAGTAAAATTTTCTGAATTAAGAAACTTTTTATTGTAAAGTATGTTACTATTGCTTATGTGTGAATTATAAATAAATTAATGGGATAAATTATGAGTATTACAATTAGAAAAGCTATTGCATCTGATGCATCTTTTTTGGCAAAAATGATATTACAAAGTTCTCGTGGGAATAAAAAGACTGGTATTTTTGACCTTCTTTTACAAGCAAACAATGATAAAACAATTTTACAATCATTAGAACTCCTTTCTCAAACAAAGGCAAAAAGTCAAGCACATTTTAGTAATTTTTTAATAGCCGAGGTAGATGGTAAGGCTGTTGGAACATTATGTAGTTATGAGCCTAGAATAGCAACACAGCAAGTTTTTTTAGATGCACTCAAAGAGATAGGATGTAATGCTGATGTTGATGAAAAATTAGAAGTTATCTATCAATGTGATTTTAAGCTGAATAATAGAACTTTAATGTTTGATTATATGGAGGAGTTAGAGGGATTTTTGGATGTTGGTATCTTAAAAGAGTTGATGAAAAAAAGTCTTTTAACCGCTAGACTGAAAGGATACGGTATCGCACAGACTATTGTGGAAATAGGTTCAATAGATACATTGCTTCTCTATAAAAAATTAGGCTTTAAAGAGATAAAAGAGTTAGAGTGTGAACTTTATAAAGAACATTTTGGTCGTAATGGATTGATGCTTCTTGCAATAGATTTTTAGAGAGTAGAGGCTTTATTTTAAGCCTCTAATACAACATTGATAGAGTATCGTAAATCCTCATCTAAATTATCCATCGATTTCAGCATCCATCCAAGATATTTTTTATCATCTTGAGCTACCTCTTTTAAAGTTTTTCCTTTATGTTTTCCAAATTTGAATGTTTCTATTAATATAGGTGTATTTGTTAAATCAACCATTTTTTCAACAGGATTATCTTCTGGAAATTTTTTCAAAACAGCAGTTTTTAACCTACTTAAAAATAGTTTTAAAATGAGAACATCTCCAATAGCATCATGAGCTTTAACGATAATTCCTAGATTATCAGCCTCTTTTTTCTCCTCTTTATAAATCTCCATCTTATAACGAAAATATTGAAGTCTATGAGCTTCTTCATCGGGAAAAATATGTTTAGCAACTCTCAGAGTATCTATAACTTTCATATTTGTTTTAAAGCCCTCTTTTTCAAGCATATCCAAATCAAATGGAGCATTATGAATAATAATATAATTTTCTTGAGTATTTAACTCTTCCAATCTTTTATAAGCGAAGCTATCTTGACAAGAGGGTTTTCCTTCTATCACATCAGGAGTGATACCGTGTACTTCCATCGCTCCAAAACTTATAGGTGTATTGGATGAACAAAATTCATTGTGTACCTCAATGGGTCGTGTTCCAAGAACAATATATCCGAGCTGGATAATTCTATCTTTTTCTGATGTACCAGTTGTTTCTGTATCTAAAATAATATATTTTGAAGACATATACTTTCCTTTGCTTTATTTTTTATGGTACACTTATATAAAAAATATAGGGTAACTTTATGATAACATCTCCACTTCTATATCTTTTTATCTTAGCATCTATATCAACCTCAGTTACTATTTTAAAGACGAAAGGGTACTTAAATTTTTTTAAATTTTTTCCAGCTATATTTATAGTTTTTATAGTAGTATCACTTTTATCAATGAGTAATTTTTTTGAGTTTAATAAAGAAATTTTTGCTATATATACAGTTACAAAGATAAATCTATTACCAGCTATAATTTTTTTAAGTTTGTTAGATTTTGATATCGTAAGTTTTATAAAAGGAAAATATTTTAATGAGATAGGATGTGCTTGTAAAATGGGAGCTAAACGCTACTGGTTTTTGATACTTCTATCACTTTTTGTATCTTTAATTTCTCAAATTTTAGCCCCATTTTTAATATTCTTAGATACAACAGTTGCTACTGTTGTTATCGCTATATTTTTGAGTCTATTGAGCTCCTTTACTCAACTCAAAAATATCAATGGTTCAACAGAAGTTGCTACAACTATGCTCTATCTGTTTGTAGCTATACTCTCATCTAATGTTGCTATCTATTTTTAAATATTTACCATATAGCGTTTTCGTTTTATAAAATAGGCACATTCGTTATAACCTATATTTTTAGCTAAATTGACTATCTCATTAGTAAATAAAGATACTTGTTCAGGAGTATGGGCATCTGAACCAAAAGTTATAGGGATACCTAACTTATAAATCTCTTTTAAAAGAGATGGAGAGGGGTAAGCTTCAGTTATCGGTTTTCTATATCCTGCTACATTTAATTCTATTGTCATATCTGCATTTTTTATTGCAAGAAGAGCTTTTCTAGCTATAATATTTATATCTTTTTTTGGCATAAATTTAAAAACTTTGATAAGGTCAATATGTCCTACAATATCAAATAGACCACTTTTTGCCATATTTTCAATAGTATCAAAATATTTTTGCCAAATAGTATCTATATCTTCATTTTCATAACGACCTATAAATTCTGGATTATCAAAGCCCCATTCATCTATAAAATGAACTGAACCTATAAGATAATCTACATCGCTATTTAAGACTCTTTCATCTATATGACCTTTAAGATAATCAACTTCATAACCTAAAAGAATATTTATCTCATCTTTATATTTCTCTTTATATTGTAAAACCTCTTTTTCATACTTATCCATATCTTTAAAACTCATTCTATATTGAGGGTCAAAATCCATTGGAGCATGGTCTGAGAAACCGAAATATTGTGTTCCTGTGTTTATCGCTTTTTTTATATACTCCTCAATGCTACCATCTGCATGGTTACAAAGTGTCGTATGATTGTGTAAATCTATTTTCATAGAGTTGATTATGACATAGTTTTATATAATTATGCTATTATCATAAATAAAATATTCATTATTTAGGGAATAACAATGACACAAGAAGAACTTGATGCTTTAATGAATGGTGATGTAGAAGAGAGTTGTGATGATGTTGCAGATGAACCTGTAACAGAAGCTAAAGAGGAAGAAAATGAAATTCCTGCTGGTTACAATGACGATACTGCCTACCAATGGCCTCTTCCAGCAACTGAAGAGAATAAAATGGTACATCAACTTGATGATGTTACAAAAGAGAGTGAAGAAAAAGCTACTGAAATTTTTGATATTATTGAAGTTATTAGTAATGATTTAATGGAAACGGAAGAGTATCTTCAAAAAACAGTAGATACATTAAAATCAAATATAGAATTATTTGAGACATTAACATTGAAATTTTCTGATGTTGAAGCTTTTCAAACACAATTAGAATTAAATAAAGTAGCATTAGAAGATGTTGAAAAAGCGATAGAAAATATTCAAAATAGTGGTGACTCTGTTATGCAAACTATGGATATTATGCAATATCAAGATATTCATCGTCAAAAAATAGAACGAGTTATAAATGTTATGCGTTCTCTTGCTCATTATATGAATACACTTTTTGCAAGTAAAGTGGAAGATTCAGCAAGAGCTTCAACACCACAACATATTACAGGTGACCATAATGAAGATTTGGCTTCAACTGATGATATTGAAGCACTATTAGCACAATTTGGCTCATAATGAAAAAAGTAGAACTATTATCTCCCGCGGGAACATTAGAAAAATTAAAAATAGCATTTGA
>Ga0256826_1001875_pt1 | contig 13032 bp, 15 predicted proteins | sample CV79metaG_FD_185975 | JGI IMG/M metagenome (GOLD analysis project Ga0256826, IMG submission 185975) | Hydrothermal vent microbial communities from East Pacific Rise, Pacific Ocean - CV79 | ecosystem: Environmental > Aquatic > Marine > Hydrothermal vents | place: Pacific Ocean: East Pacific Rise...
TGTACGAATTAATCTTGCTGTTGTCATCCATCCAGTAATAGATATGATAATAATCAAAATAATTACAGATGCATTGACATAACTGACTAAAGCTAAGAGTAAAAAGAAAGTAGGAAAAGTTAAAAACAAATCTACAACAATAACAAAAGTTTTATCAAACATCCCACGTAAGTATCCTGCTGTCGCCCCATAGATAAGTCCAATGAAAGATGCTATAAATGCACTCCCAACACCAATAAGTAATGAAACTTTACCACCTTCCATAAGTCTTGCAAATAAATCTCTTCCTAATCTATCTGTTCCTAAATAATGTTCTAATGAAGGGGATAATAAAATTGCATTAGCATGAATAGAAGTTGCATCTTGCATATAAAAGATATTTCCAAAAAAAGAAAATATTATTACAAAGGAAAGGATCAAGAAACTAAAAAGAGGCATCAACTACTGTTTAATACCTAGGAGTGTCTGCATCATTTGGTCAATGGTTGTAATAAGCTTTGCAGCAGCACCATAAGAAGTTTGATACTTGATTAAATTTGTCATTTCTTCATCTATACTGACTTTTGAAACACTACTATACTCAAGTTCAACAGCATTAAATTGAGTGGTAACAGTTTCATTGTTTAAAATAGCTTTATTTGTATTTGTTCCAACATAAGTAGCGGTCAAATCAAACATACCGTATGTCGTTGTGTTAAAATCTGATTCACCTACTTTAAAATCATATGATTCAAATTGCTGTTGCACCATACTTAGAGCTGCCCTATTATCTCCGGCAGTGCCAGAATACCCAGGGGTAATCAGTGTTGGATTTTCTCGTAAAGAAAATTCAAGATTTATATTGCTAGCATTATTACCATCAAAGTAACGCCCTAAACCAAGTGCCCCTGCAAAATTACTTCCAGATGCATATGCAGGAGATGTTAAGGAATCTTCTAGTGCAAAAGTATATCCTGCTGATTTACTAGCGGGGTCCATTGACAAATCTAATCTATATTCACCTGTTGAAGATATTGCATAATCAAAGACTATAAAATCATCTACATCATTCGTTGCATTTCCATCATTATTATCATCAGTATTATTTAAAAGTTGCCCTTGAATAGAATTACTGTTAGCGGCACCACTCATAACCGTAGCTTCATCAATTTTCATTTCTCTTCGCCCAACTTCTTTACCATCAATATCGTATATCACAACATCAAATGCACCCGTATTTATATTTAGGTCAGAAGCAACTAAAGATCTTCCTGAAAGATCAATTTTTGTATCATTTGATGTCATCCTCGATTTAGCACTTGATGCATAAAGATTATTTGTCGCTTCAATCATACCCTTAGCAAAGGCATCAAGTTGGGTGATTACATTTTGTAAAACACCATCGGCAGGGACACCACTTGTAGTATCGATAGCACCACCTCTAAGATCAAAAATAGCACCAACTTTTCCACCTTTAATTTCTTCATTCAAAGATATTAGAGTTCCATCTTGTCTTTCATAAGAGACTTCATATAAGCCTAAAGCATTTTTACTGTTGTCTATTTTTAAAGGGTGATAACTATTACCATCTACAATATTAAAGCCATTAACACTAATTGTATAACTACCTGTTTTTGTATTTGAATTACTGTCAATCTGTATATTTGCACTTAATTGTCCTTCATTTACAGTAGATCCAATAAGTCTCGCCAAAGATTTTTCTATTAAATTTCTCTTATCTCTGAGGTCATTTGCATCAAAACCGCCACCTGCTTCTGCACCATCAATCGCAATATTGATTTGAGCAATTTGCTGAGATAAATCATTGACTTCATTGATATTGATTGCTAATTCACTATTTGTTTGACTCTGCAAATCTAAAACTTGTTGCTGTGTTTTAGAAATATTTGCAACTAACGTTTTTGTTTGTTGTGCTAAGTCTATTTTTATAGCATCACTTCCTGGATTATCTGCAAATGTTTGCCAACTATTATAAAAATTAGTCAAATCCGCCTTTATACCAACACCATCTATCTCTGGAAAATAAGTAGAAAGTGTTTCCAAAGTTTTTTGTTCATAATCACTATATTCTTTTTCAGAAGCAACTGCTGTGTATCTATCATAAACAAAATTATCGAAAATTCTCTTAATCTCTTGTATCTGAACCCCATTTCCAACTGATCCATTTGTAGATGAGATTGGGGTAGCAGCACTTGTCATTACCCTTTGACGTGTGTACCCTTCAACTTCAGCATTGGCAATATTATGTCCCGTTGTATTGATTCCGACTTGTGCCGCACTTAAGCCTGTGTAGCCGATATTTAAAGCATTAAATATTGAAGCCATTTTACACCCTCACTTCTAAGATTGCTGGATCTTTAGAGGCTACTTTGTTATATCCTTGCATCTCTGTTGGCACCAATCTTTCTAAAAAAGTATTGTATAAATTACTTACCGTTAGCACTAATTTTGCATAATGTTTATTTACTTCTCTTAAATTGTTTAATTCTATTTTTAGTTCATCTAATAGTTCATGTTGTTCTGGATTTAATAATTCTGGAAGTTCTTTATCGGGATTTGTGGTCATAAGTGTTGAAATTTCATGATCTATCATCGCTTTTTTATTTTCAAAACTTTTTAATTTATCTTCTTTTAAAGATTGTCTTTCAAATTGGGGGTCATTCTTCGCAATTTTAATATCTTCTATATCAGACTCTGTAATTTTAATTAAATCTCTTAAGTCAGTTAAAGAACTTTGTAAATGATGTGACAACATGACGAACCCCTACTTTATAGTTTATAGTAACTCTTCTGCAATCTTTTTAGATAATGCATCTAAGTCTATTTTATATTCTCCTGAATCAAGAGACTCTTTAATTCTTTCTATCTTACTTGTATCACCTTGTTGTGAAACAGTCGCACTTGCTTGTTTTGTATTTTTAGATTCATTTAAAGTATTTGTATAAACACTTCTTAGCGAACTATTCCCTGCTTGAGAAATCATAATTTATCCTTTTAGCACATATATATTTTATACTATTAATACATCGGCATTTTTGATAAATAATTTAGCTTTTTTGGCTCAAATAGTCATATAACATTTGAGAAAATCCAAATCCTCCAGCACTTGTTTTACTTAACTCATCTCTGTACATTGATTTGTAGATTTTATCACCTGGATCTTTTTGATCTGAGAAAAGATTTTTCTCATCTTTCATAGCATTATCTAGTAACATTTTAATGATAACTGATTCAAAAGCATCCGTTTGTTCTCGTAATGCTTTATCCTCTGCTTTTGGATCTATCTTTGGAATTGTGTGTTGCTGCGATATACTTGTTATTTGTGCATTTATTGCATTTAAACCATAAGCACCCATTTAGATAACCTCCAAGTCAGCAGATATACTACCAGCACTTTTTATAGCTTCTAAGATTGCAATTATATCTTTTGGTGTTGCTCCAAGTTTTTGTAAAGAGCGAACTAAGTTGGCAACTGTAGTAGTTCCCTTTTTAGTATACAGCTCGTTTTGATTAAGCCCTATCACTAGATTATCATCAACAACCATTGAGCCATCGGGCCTACTAACTTCAGAGCCTTCTACAATTTTAATCGTTATATCACCATGAGTTAAAACAACTGGTTTAATCATAATTTCTACACCCGCAACGATAGTTCCAGTTCTTTCATTGATAATAATTTTACTTTTAGGTCTATAATCCATCTCTATGTCTTGAACTTCAGCTAAAAATTCTATCATAGAACGATTTTTGGGACGCTTCAGCTTTACACTTCTTGAGTCCATAGCAACAGCTACCTGTGTGTTGTAAAAAGCATTAATGGCTTTTTGAACAGCAACAGAGTTTTTAAAATCTGCTTCTTTTAACGAAAGTGTTGCATACTCTTTGTTGTACATATTGATACTAATCTCGCGTTCAATTAGCCCACCATTATAAACCAGACCAGTTGTTGGATGGCTTTGACTACCTGCACCTCTCGAGTTAAGTCCACCAATGCTGACACTTCCTTGAGCTAATGCATAGATTTTACCATCAACCCCTTTGAGTGGTGTCATAAGGAGTGTTCCTCCTTCTAGTGACTTCGCATCACCAATCGAAGAAACAGTAATATCAAACTTATCACCCTGTCGGGAGAAAGGCTTCATTGTAGCAGTCACTACAACAGCAGCAACATTTTTTGATTTTATATCTGTTGCAAGCATATCTATGTTCATTGCTTTTAACATGTTCGCGATTGATTGAAGTGTAAATTTAGATGTTGTACCATCTCCTGTTTTTTGGAGACCTACAACTAAAGAGTAACCTATAATCTGATTATCTCGTACACCGACAATACTTGATACATCTTGAATTTTAGTAGCGTATAAAGTATATGTTAAAAAGAGTAAAAGAGTAAAGAATTTCATAAGTGTCCTTGTATTGCTTGATAAATAGCAATATTTATTCCACTTTAGTCCGTATGCAGGTAGGTTAAACTTGTATTACCAAATTTTTTGGATTTTTTCATACTAAATGCACCCATTTTTTTTTCTATTTCAAGACCTGTCATATGTTCTATTATGATAATTTCTACACATTCAGGAGGTAAAGAAGTTATAAGTTGCATTGTTTTATCATAGATATCTTCCATACCTTCACGAATACTAAAAGGAGGATCTACATAAAAGTAAGCCTTCGTACTTTGCTTTTGAAGGTACTTCACAACTGCTTTTATATTTTCAAAACTATCTCCAGCATACACTTGACACAAAGATGGATTCGTCAATGCAATATTTGCATTGAGAGTTTTTAAGGCAGCTTTATCTTTTTCCATAAACAAAATTTTATCTGCACCACGACTTAAAGCTTCTAAACCTATAGACCCACTTCCAGAAAAAACTTCTACAAAAGTAGCACCCACAATGTCAAACTGTAAAGTATTAAAAAACGACTCTAAAACAATTGCTTTTGAACTTCGCGTTGTTGTTTTACTCGGCAAAGAGAGTTGTGTTCCTTTGTACTTGCCTGCTATGATTTTTTTACTAAGTTTAGGAGATTTACTTTTCATAAAATGCTTTTACCGTTCTTAAAATATTTTCTTGATACTCTTGTGTCAATGATTCTATTCGTTTTTGAAGTATCTCAAAATCCATAGGAACACTACTTGCAACTGCCTGAGTAGTAGTTGTATACAAATCTTTATATCTCTTTTCTAGGCCAAGTATAAGCTGTGACTTAGAAAAAGGCTTCAATAAATCAGCATTTGTAGCGTTAGCAATGTAAAAACACTTTGCATCATTTAGACACTCTTTATCTCGTACAACAATGTCGCATTGTTTTGAGGAACTCAAATACTTTTGTAAAAAAAGTTCTAGTGACTTTTGTAACAATGGTGAATGGCACTCTACCGCTATTTTCATGAAACCCCCTGTAAATAGTACTCTAATGTATATTTCATATCTTCATCTAAATCATGCATATTAAAAAATGCCCATTCCAAATAATTTTTATCATTGTATGCAATTTCTTCAATAAACTTACCCTTATACTTTCCAAAATCGAACTGTGTTAGCAGTACATTTTTTTGTGTTAGGTCTATAAGAGACTCTATGCTCTGCAACTCATTATGATAATCAAAAAGGAGCTTGACAATCACTGCATCACCAAGAGCATTATGCATATGTAAAGCATCTTTAATGCCAAATAAAGCATACTCTTCTTGTAATTGTTTATAAAGTTGGAGTTCATAGTGTAAAAAAGCCAGTGAGAACTCTTCACATTCTGAAACAAGGTGTTTTGTGACTCTTTGTGTAGATATAGTCTCACCCAGCCAAACAAAACCACTTCTTTGCAACATCATCAATGTAAAATCAAGATTATGTGCTACAAGTATATTTTCTGTAGTGTTATACTCTTGTAAATATTGATTTATTTGTGACATATCAAATGACACAGCTTCTTTTCTCTCATCATTTGTAATCTGATGCACACTAGAAGCTTTTGTAGATACTTTTTTTCCTTCATTGACAACTTCGTAACGATACTCTTTTTTATCAATATTTATCACACCAAGAGAAAGAATTCTATCTTCTAAATCTACACCAGTTGTCTCAATATCAATAACTATAAGCATTTTTTTACCTTTACTAATTTACATCTACTTCCAAGTAAAAGAAACGAAAAATATCCCGCTATCAAAATAAAAATATATAGTACATAGATATTAAACCAATCAAAAACAGCACTTTCAACTGTAATTATTCTACTCATTACCACTGCAATAATCATCTCAACACCCACTATCCAAATAATAAGCATAAGCCATTTTCTCCAAACTCGAAACAAGTCACTATACATGACATTTTCTATATAATCGCTTGTTGCTTTTGTGCAAACCTGAAGTCTTAAAACATAGCCTCCATAACAGTGATTAAAGAGGTATTTAAGGCTTCTATACAATGAAAAGAGTAGTGTAACACTCCATAAAAGGACGAACCAAAACTTAAACACTAAAAAAAGAGCATGCACAAGCTCTTTATCAAAATCCTGTAAACCATTGTCTATATAGATATATGCTGTTATAAGAAAAGCAAGAAAGAAGGCTCCTCCTAAACTACATAATGTTAATCTAATCGACCATTTTAACCATAAAACAAAGTAAAATTTACTCACTTTTTTTCCTAAAAGGCTCCATCATATCATGATAATGTTCTAATGTCATAAAACTTTTTTCAAATCTATAACGGATTATAAATTCAACGACACTATCTTTAAGTGTTACGTCTACATTTTCAACGCGACCAAAGTATGCAAGAGAAACATTTCTACTCTTTATTTCTGATTCTTTGTCATAACTTATAGCCAATATTTGAAGATATTTACCTTTTTTTATCTCTCCAAGATTTTCACTTAAAAGAGAAGCACCTGAGAGGTTAATAGCTTTAAAATTAAATATATCTTCAAAACAATCAACTTTTTTTGTTATTTCGAGCAGTTTAAATAAAGATTGTAACCGAAGCATGTTCTCTTTTCTAGCCATCTCATAACTAGAAATCTTTTTTGTTAAGTTTTTTAATCTATCTAGGGCTGAACTCATCTACCAGTTCCTCATGCTATTTTATCTTAAAAGTATATCAAAATAATAATTAGATATAATGTCTATATTAATTAAATTATTAAAGAGACCTATGGACTACTTAAAAACACAAACTATCAAATCACTCAGCGGTACTATCAAAATTTCTGGTGCAAAAAATGCATCTTTACCACTTATAGCTATGACAATTTTAGCAAAGAATGTCGTAAATCTTAAAAATTTACCTCATGTTGCAGATATTAGGACTCTCTTAAAACTGCTCTCAAATCTTGGAGCAGAGGTTCTTTTTGATGATAATGGCGATGTAAAAGTAAATACCATACCTTTAACACAAACAAAAGCAACTTATGACATCGTCAAAACAATGAGAGCTTCAATCTTAGTTCTTGGTCCGATTTTAGCTCGTTTTGGGCACTGTGAAGTTTCACTTCCGGGAGGCTGTGCTATAGGACAACGCCCTATTGACTTACATCTCAAAGCTCTTGAACAAATGGGTGCTCATATAGAAATAAAATCAGGTTATATTGAAGCAACAACACCAAATGGGCTCACAGGCTGTGATATTATTTTTGATAAAATCACAGTTACAGGAACTGCAAACATTTTAATGGCAGCAGTTTTAGCGAAAGGTGTCACAAGAATAACCAATGCAGCTCGTGAACCAGAAGTAGTACAACTTTGTGAAGTTCTTCATGCAAATGGTGTTCAGATTGATGGTATAGGTACTGCAATTCTTACTATACATGGAACAGATGGTGCATTACTACATCTTAATGAATTTTCTATTATTCCTGACCGTATAGAAGCTGGAACATATCTCTGTGCAGGAGCAATCACAAAATCTGAAATTACATTAGAAGATGTTGAACCAAAACATCTTGGTGCAGTACTCGCAAAACTAGAAGAAATGGGCAATAGTTTTACAACAACCCCAACATCTATTACAATCCATCCAGCAGAAGTCATTAAGCCTGTACGGATTATAACACAAGAGTACCCAGCCTTTCCTACAGATATGCAGGCACAGTTTTTAGCACTTGCAACGCAGGCAGATGGTGTTTCTATCATAGAAGAAAAGCTCTTTGAAAATCGTTTTATGCATGTGAGTGAACTCCAACGAATGGGTGCAGATATCAGCCTAAATGGACATACCGCAACAGTAAGTGGAAAAACAAAACTAAGTGGTACAGATGTAATGGCAACAGACTTACGAGCTTCAAGTGCTTTAGTTTTAGCAGCTCTTATTGCAGAGGGTGAAACAAACATTCATCGTATTTATCATTTAGATCGTGGGTATGATGCTTTAGAAAAAAAGTTACAAGGTGTTGGAGCGAAGATAGAACGTCTTCAAGAGTAATATCAAAACTTTTTCCAAAAAGAGCTACTTAAAAGAACAAATACTGTATAACACTCAAGCCTTCCTATAATCATTGCAATTGATAAAAATATTTTATCAAAGTCACTAAAAAATGCAAAGTTATCTGATGGTCCAAGTAAAGAAAATCCAGGTCCTACATTTCCAACTACAGCAAAAGCACCTGAAATAGATGTCATTGCATCATACCCTCTTGCAAAGATATATATTGCGACTACAACCACGGTTAGCAAAAACAAAATCAAAAAACCAAAAGTTGCAGAAAGTGTTCTCTCCTTGAGCTTCAAACCATCTACAAAGACATAGATAATTGTGTTAGGATGAAGAATACGTTTTATTTCTGAAAAAAGTGTTTTAAAGACAATAACATGACGAATAACTTTAATACCTCCTGCTGTAGACCCAGCATTTCCTCCAACAAGCAGCCCTATAAATATAATAGCAATCGCTAAATTTGACCAAGAGCCATAATCAATCGTTGCAAAACCTGTTGTTGTAATAACAGAAGCAATTGTGAAAAATGAATGTTTAGAAGCATCATAAAAAGAATCACCACTTAAATCCATATGAACAAAAGTCAAAAAAAGACTTAAAAGTATAAAAATTGACATATACCATTGCATTTCTTCTGTTTTGTAGCCTTTAAAATCTTTATGGTAAGCTTTTAAATGTGCTAAGAAGTTTATACCTGAAAGTATCATAAATAAAGTCGTTGTCCAAATAATACCATCATTTTGAAAGTATCCTAGTGAGTTATTTTTGGTAGAAAATCCCCCGGTTGAAATTGTAGAAAAAGCATGATTTATTGCATCAAACCAGCTCATACCAAAATATTTCAAAAACATCATATCTAAAAATGTTAGGATAACATATAACAACCATAAACTTATAGCAGTATCTTTTATATGGGGTGTAATTTTTTCGATAGCGATACCTGTTGATTCAGCCTTAAATAAGGAGAGACTTCCCACAGGATTTATCATAGAAAGTAAGCCTACTCCTAAAACTATAACACCAATCCCACCAAACCAATGCATAAGACTACGATGAAACAAAATCATATGTGGCAAAGACTCAATATCTGTATATACAGTAGCCCCTGTAGTTGTAAAGCCACTTATTGCTTCAAAAAATGAAGATGCAAAACTTATATCGGTATAGAGGTAAAGAGGTGTTGCACCGGCTATTCCAAGAAGTATCCAAAGTAAATTTACAACAAGAATACTATCTTTAATTTTCAAATTAAGAGTATGTTTATCTAACATAAGAAAGAGAAACAAATTAAATACAAAAAATGCTCCATCATAGAGTAAAAACATTCCATATTGCTCGTCATAAATAATACCCACAACAATATCAAGCATAAAGACAGAAGAGATTGTCATCCCTAAAAGAGACAACATTTTAACAATACTTTTATAGTTCATAAATCCATCGTTTTGTTTTTGGTGCTACTTCTGCACTACAAAAAGCCATAATAATATCATTTTCTTGCATTGTCAATTTTTCTGAGAGATTATGAAGTATAGTATCACGAATATAAAAAAGGTTTATTCCATTACTTTTGAGTGGTTTTACTTTTTTAGAAATATACTTAGAAGTTGGAAGAAGTTTTCTCATGTATACAACAGCTTTAGCACCACAAAAATGTTTTTCTAATATAATTCCTGTAGAATTAATTTCTTCCATAATACTGTTATATGCACTCATTTTAGGACCACGCATAGCAACTATACCTAAAGAGTGCATGAAGTTATAGTATTCAACTTCATTATTAATCGCCACAACTTTTTTTATACCTCTATCTTTGGCTTCAAGACATTTTATAATATTATATTCATCATTTTTTGTTGCCGATATAAAGATATCTGCTGCATCAAGTCCTTCATTTTCAAACAGTTCTATGGTTCCATACTTCGAGTTAATAATGCTGACCTTGCCTTCAAGTTTCTCATTTGCACGCTCACAAATTTCAAAATCTTTTTCTACAAGTTTCACATCTTTATGGATTGACAGAAGAGCCTTTGTTATAGAGATACCTAAATCTTCTCCACCAAACACTACACATTTTTCAATTTTAGATTTATGCTCATGAACAAAGATATCGCATGTAGCATGAACACCCTCATCTTGTGCAAAAAAGTAGACCAGATCGTCTGCCATAACAAAATCATCACTATTTGGAATAAAAAAATGCCTCTTTCTTTCAATGCCAACTATATTAAATCGATTCTCGCCTATAAGCATTTTTTCTTTTTCATGAGAAACTACAACTGATGCCAATCTATAATCAGTATATTTGAAAAATTTTATGTTCATAGCTTTTGGGTAGTTAAGTAATGCGGCAATAGAAACAGATGCAACTTTTGTTGGAAAAATCACAGTATCTATATGAAGTTTTTTTTGGAGTTTTATATCAGTAAAAGAAGGGTTTTGAAAACGAACAAATATTTTAGATATATCTAAAAAAGTTCCTGCTAACAATGTTGCTATGAGATTGACATTATCATTATCAGTTACAACAATAAGTAAATCAATTTTATGACCTTTGAAACTTTCATAACTTTGGATATCTTCTAAATTACCATGGATAGGAAGGATATCTAAACTTTCACTCAGCTTGTCAAGAGCATCTTTATTATTATCTATTATTGCTACATCATGCCCTATCGATAAAGTCTTTGCTAAATCAAATCCGACTTTTCCCGCTCCAGCAATAACTATGTTCATATTTTTAGTGACTACTCTTCAAAAATAATCATTTCATAAACACTTCTTTTTGTTACAAGTGCTTTATCGTGAGAAACAGAGTGTGTATTTTTCGCTTTTAAAACTTCATGTCTTAATGTCGCTATTTCATTTTCCATATCATCTACATTTTCTTTTAATCGTAAGATAATATCAACTCCTGCTAGATTAACACCAAGTTCTCGCGTTAACCGTAAGATAAGTTTGATTCTATCAATGTCGCGTTGAGAATATAATCTAATTCGACCATTTGAACGCGAAGGGCATATAAGATTCTCGCGTTCATACTGACGAAGTGTTTGCGGGTGGATATCTAAGATTTTAGAAACTACACTTATAAGGTAAACGGGCTCGTCATATTGATGTATCATAGTTTTTCCTTATGCTTTAGGTAATTTCTCTTGCATTATTGTAACTAAATCTTCATCAAGTTCATCAACTTTTGGTAACACAATGTTTGCTTTTAAGTATAAGTCTCCACGAACTTTTGTTTTTCTGTTCATAGCACCCATTTCTCTAACGCGAAAACGCTGCCCATTTTTCGTATTTTTAGGTACTTTGAGTTTAATCTCTTTATCAAGAGTCTCTATCGCAATTTTATCTCCAAAAAGAGCTGCATATAAAGGAACATCAAAAGTTTTGACTAAGTCATTTTCTTCGCGTTCATACTCAGGGCTTGTAGCAACAGTTATCTTTAAAAACAGATCTCCAACGCGACCATTTTGTGCATGACCTTTGCCTTTTACACGCATTTTCTCGCCACTTTTTACACCGGCAGGAATTTTGATGTCAAAACGTTCACCGTTTACACTTACAGAGTGAGAACCACCAAGGATAGAAACTACAAAAGGAATAGTTACACTTGTTTCAATATCAAGATTTACTTCTTGTTGAAAGCCACCGCCACCAAAGCCTCCTGCACCACCGAAAGGATTACCACCACCAAAACCTCCACCGCCTTGCGAGAACATCTCACGAAGTATGTCATCAAGGTTTCCAGAACCACCAGCATTTTGTGAAAAGTCATGAAAATTTTGACCACCAAACATACTATCACCATGCATATCATACTGCTGTTTCTTTTTTTTGTCACTTAAAATCTCATATGCAGAATTTATCTCTTTAAACTTTTCTTCTGCAGAAGTCTCTTTGTTTACATCAGGGTGATACTTTCGAGCCAGTTTTCTATATGCTTTTTTTATCTCTGCTTCACTAGCACTTTCAGATATTTCTAATGTTTCATAGAGTGATTTTGCCATTTTTTTTCCTTACAAAATTCTTTATAATTACTGTTTTAATAATTAGTGGAATTATATCACAAGAGTTGAGTGTATGTCAATCAAGGTTGAAGAAACCTTGATTTTTGAAGTTAAAAGAGGAGTTTAATGTAAAAAGTGTCTAATTTCTGAAAAATAAAGGCTCATACCAAACTCATTTGCAGCTTCGATAATCTCTTCATCTCTTATAGACCCACCAGGTTCGATAACATTTTTTACACCAGCTTGTGCTGCTGCATCTATGCTATCTCGAAATGGAAAGAATGCTTCCGATGCTAAAGCTGCACCTTTTACATCAAGACCCATATCTTTTGCTTTTTTCAAAGCACATTGAGCAGCATCAACGCGAGATGTCATTCCCATACCTACCGCTACCATTGCGGCATTTTTTACGTATACAACACAGTTAGATTTTGTCAAAGATGCTACTTTATAAGCAATTTCTAAATCTTTAATTTCTTCTGGTGTTGCCGCATTTTTAGAAACTAATTTTGCATTTTTAACTTCATCCTTACCAACAACATCAGCATCTTGAAAAACAAATCCACCATCTATGTGTT